>Ga0307984_1000208_pt1 | contig 25090 bp, 29 predicted proteins | sample EllFjometageno78_FD_203169 | JGI IMG/M metagenome (GOLD analysis project Ga0307984, IMG submission 203169) | Marine microbial communities from Ellis Fjord, Antarctic Ocean - #78 | ecosystem: Environmental > Aquatic > Marine > Unclassified | place: Southern Ocean | collected 2014-10-09
CAATCTGCGGTAACAATGGTAAAATATAATGGCAATCAATCAGTAGCGATAGCTAGAATAAATGATTGCGAATTGGCTGAAATGTCAAAAATACCAGAGCTTGAACTGGTGGGCCACGCCAAGGCAGATTTTATCAAATCTTATGAAGACGTCACTTGGTCAAACGAGTCTTTGTATTACTCAATACATGACATCACAACAGTAACAATCACAGATGAAAAAGGTGTAGCGTATGCGTACACGCCACCAAAGATTCACTGTGTTTTTGCGTAGGAGCGATAATTGTGACTATAGAATATGACAGCAATGGTTTGGTAGAAGATGATCAGGTAGACAACACGTCAGATGCTGACAAACCAATTTCAACAGCAATGCAGGAAGCTCTCGATGATATTGAAGCTTTAGCGATTATAGGATTATAAGATATGACAGTTAATAAAGATGGCATGATAGCGGCCATAAATACCAGAATAAGTGCCATCGATTCAAGCACGAAAGCGTCAGACTTTTTGATGGTTGCTAAAGCAGCAGCAGAGCTTGAGTTAGTTAATGTTACTGACGTTACAGAATTAATGGTGCGTCCTGCAATAATACTACCTGAGAGTGATTCTCACTTTAATTCACCGCAACCGACTATTACGTGGCAGCCTTTTTCTGCAAATTTAGGGACAGTTCATGTCTCTACTCGGATTCAAATAAGCACAAATACTTCATTCACAGCTTTACACTATGATGTTATATCCAGTGATTTGACATCCCACGCGATACCTCAGACCTCAGCTCTTTCGGCTAACACTGAATATTATTGCCGTATATTGTTTATATCTTCAAACAATACGATAAGTGAATGGGCCAGTTATCATACTTTTAGTACTAGCGACGTGCTAGCTAACGTGTTTAGTGTAGATGCGTATACAGGTAACACCCCAAATACACAATTTATACAAACCAATTTAGACTTACAGAATAGGCAGGGAGTATTTTGGGCGACTGATAGAGGTGGAGCTAGTAGAAGAAGGATTATGTACACCACAGCATTAGGCCCACAAGAATCATTTTTCCTCGATACTAAGAGTGGCGACAACGGACCAAGGACGCATGTTCAAGACGTTTTAAGGCCGTTTAGTAGTACTGGAGTTACTCTGGGGGAAGACACTTTTGCGTCGTACACGTTAAACGCTAGTGGAAGGTCTCACATTATGTGGACATTTATACAACAGCAAGGCTTTTTCAGCACATTTACGTACGCTGGAAATAGCACCCCGGCTGCGGCTGTACCACACGGGCTGGGTGCCGAAGTAGGGCATATTGCAATTAAAAAGACAGCAGGCGCAAACCATACTTCATTCACGCCTGAAGCTTGGCACAGAGGGTTTAGCGCCTCTGAATATCTACTTTCTTCGCAAGTTAACAGCGTTTTTACCAGTGCGACTCGGTGGGACGGTAAAGTCCCTGATGAAACTAACGTATACGTTGGAGATGCTAGTCTAAATAACAATGGCGACGACTATTTTGGTTATGCGTTTGCACACAAGCCCGAAAAAGGAATATTTTGTGGTATGTATAGCGGAACAAATGCTGCCGGCAACAAACAGACACTAGGCGCAGACTTTCCAGTGTATTGGTTGCTTGTTAAAGACATCACTACCACAGGGGAGTGGATGGTGTTTGACAGAGTGAGGTCGCCCACTAACCCTGTAAGGTCCGCTATATACTTATCAAATGACGCGAACGCTGAAGCGACAACGGTAGGTAATTTTAACTTCTTAAGTGACGGTTTTGATTTTGTTAGCAGTACAATGAACAAATCTGGAAGAACCTATGTCTTCATAGCCATCGCTGACCCGACAACATTCACAGGATAAAAACCAACAACATTTATAGGATAAGACGATGAGCAGATACGCATTAGTAAAAAATGAAAAAGTAGTGAAAGTCCACTCTGGCGAAAAGCCAACACAGGGCGATTGGATACCGATTGTAAAAATGTGGAGTGCGCCTACAGCGTATCCAATCAATTTTTACGTAACCTTAAGTAACACACCTGTCCTCACAATAGACGAGGGCTTCGTTAACGAGACTTTAGAATTCGGCTTGAGAGAGTTAGACAGCTTGAAAGCAGAGATAGGGTTGGCACAAAAAGCTGTCAGAAAGACTAGGCAGCTTGGCGAGTTTGAAGTAGGCACTACAACCATAACGCTTGTTGACCGTGAAGACTCTCTTATCATTATGGGGCTAGCTAATGAGGCTTTAGAAGACTTTAAAGTTGGCGAAGGGTTATGGGTAGACCTAACTAAAGTTGAAGTTGTCGCTTTGAAAGCAGCACACAAGGCACACGTAAAAGCAGCGTATAGCTGGGAACGTAGTGCTAACGAAGCTGTTGCTTTGCTAGCAGACTACGATGACCTGATTACCTACTTAGAAGACCATCCTGAACTGAGTATAACGTAATGAAAAATATAAAAGAGTGGGTAGTTGCTCTATTACTACTAGCGTTAGTCGCTGTCTTTTGGCTATTACTGTTTATAGCCATGAGTCCGGTTTTAGGGCCTGTAGCTGCAATTTCTATCGTTAAGAAAGAAATTGAATACAAAGGAATGAAGTTTAAATTTAGGTCTTGGGCTATACAAATGTTATTAGCCCAAGACCAAGGTGCGAACTCTATGCTCGGGGGCAGCAGGGATACCGACATTTCAGGCCGTGTCGGTACTAAAGCAATAGCGGGGAACGGCATAGCCCTGAAGATGGAAAAAGTAATTGATTTACTTTTCTTAGTTTTGCTTAAAGAAAGAAGTCACTGTCGTAGTGTTATAGAGCATGACGAAAAGTACCACAACCATTTTGGAGGATGACGATGAGATATTTAATAACCCTAATTTTACTGACCTTAGTTTTATCAGGCTGTGAGTCAAATGAGTTTGACGCAGCAATAGCGGCTTCTGAAGCCAGTGTACTTATAGCCGTTGAAGAAGGATATACGAAATCGGTTATTGCAGCCAATAAACCAAAACCTTACGTCATTGTTAAGGGGCAGTTACTTTGTACTGAAAAACAAGAACGAGAAGGTAATTGCGGGACATTTGTGTACAGTCCGAATAACCAAGTGTCTCAACCTAAACGAGCTACTAATCAGTACGATTTAGGAAAAGCAGTTGTGGCTGGAGCTGTAGATTTAGTTGAAAAAGCAACACCTTTAGGGTTAGGCATTGTGGCGGGTAGAACGCTTGAAAATATTTCCGCTAATGCGGGAGCAACGTATACCAATAGTGGTAATACTACCAGTGGGGATGTTACAACAAGAGGGGATGAAACTGTTCGCGGGGATGAAACTGTTCGCGGGGATGAAACTGTTCGCGGGGATGAAACTGTTAGAGGAGACGAGACTGTTCGCGGGGATGAAACTGTTAGAGGAGACGAGACAGTTCGTGGAGATGAAATTAATGAATCGGCAGGTAATGATTTAATTAAATCGGAAGGTGACGTACAACAAACTTTAGTTTCACCGGAGACTGAGCCGGAGCCGGAGCCTGAGCCTGAGCCCGTAGTTACCCCGTAACCAAACTAAGCCCCTGCACAGGGGCTTAGCTCTTTTTGGGGGTAGGTACTCTAGTTATTGATGTAATTAGTGGGATACAATTAGTGATCGTCAATACGCGAAGATACTTATGCCTTTCACAATCTATAAACACCTCAGCCCTGATGTTATTGAATTCTTCACCGAGAATGACGATAGCTCTGTAAATAAGGGCGAGATTGTAAAAGGTCAGTGGCTAACAAGAAAAATAGCAAACGGTACTGAGCAAGTGACGCAGTTTGGTAAAGAGCTTACTGTTCCGGTTTTTATTGTTGAAACTTACTCTCCTTGGGACGAGTTAGAACTCTTAGTTACTAAAGGTTTAGCCGTCGTACAAAAAAGCAAAGCGTTATCCTTCGCACATGCTATCGCAGATTTTAAAGATTCGAGGCAAGCGCAATTAAACGCAGCCATAGTCACTACGTCTAACGGCAACAAATATGACGCTGATGAAGTAAGTATCACACGAATGGGGTTTGCTCTGGTAGCACTATCAGGTTCTCCGCTGAGCTACGAACTACTATGGTCTTTGGCGAGCACAGGCACGGGGGTTATGACCGTTATAACGTTCGCAGATTTAAAAGAAGCACAAGCCCTAGCGGTTCAAAACATGGGTGTAATCTGGGCATCGTAATCAGCGCCCACTAGACATACGGTTAATAGGAGCATACTAATGATTATAAACTCGCCACCCAGTAGGGATGCGGCAACTGACACCACAGAGCTAACCATTGCTCAAGCAGCTAGGTTTATACAGATGCAAAATATTTACGCCAAACAACTACAAGCGAGTGGGTTATGAGTGTTGAAACCGCAATTATAGACTTGACCACGCAGACAACAGAGTTGTTGTCTTCGTTCACAACACAGCGAGACTCGGTAGCGCAACAAATAGCGGCTGCGGTTGAAACTTCAGTAAATGAAGCTCAGATACCGCTAGCCCTCGTTGCAACGAATTTAATAAATACACAGGCGATGTTAATCAGCCTTCTGAACAGGTAAGACTATGACTATTGAATCAGCAATTAGCGATTTAACGACCGCGACAACAACGCTAACAACTAACGTCGCGGCTCAACAAGTAGCTGTTCAAGATGCCGTTGCCAATTTTGTCGCAGTCACAGACAAGGTAAATAACGATTTGAGTGATGTTGATAACACTCGGGATGCAAATAAACCAGTTAGCGACCCGCAACAAACGTTAAGCAACACAAAACAAGACACGCTAGTAGATGGGCAGAATATCAGCACTGTGAACGGTCAATCGTTATTAAGTGGCGAACCGCTTGTCATAGTTCGTAGTGCAACATCATTAAGCGCATTAGCTTATGAAGCTAGAAGCAGTTTGAGAAGTACCACTCCTGAAGTTGACGACTCAATATTAGTCGAGGGTTTAGGGTTATTTATTTGGATAGCTATTACGAATAATGGCTCGGGCGACGTACCTAAGAGAGAACCGGACGACGATGAAACTTGCTTTAATACCGCAGCAGGTCAATGGCTTTTACGAACACCATCTCTTGACTTGTTAGCGGCTTACGCCCTTATTGAAGACGCGGTTACACAAGAACTCGCAGAAGACGAATCAATCCGATTTGAACAACATTTAATTAATAGAGGGTTATAGTAATGCCGACTTTACGAGCAATTAGATTATTAAATTCAGTAGAAGCGACAACAACGTCAGGCAGTCAACTTCAGGATTATTTACTAGACAAAGGCGTACTTGCAGACTTTAGAGTGCTACTTTCAATGCGTGGTCAAACAAGGCGTATTGCTGCTTGTCCTGAAACCGTAACCGCGATTATTGCTTCTGAATTAGCTACGGATGCCGTATTTGCAGCAGCAAGCTCTGAAAACTCTACAGCCTGTGCCGCTATCGTCCAAAGTCCGCTAGCCATGTCTATCATTACCTCAAGTGCTAGTACGCTAAATACTTTGGCCTTAAACAGTACGTCTTGGGGTCTTTTCAGTGCAAGCCCTTCTTATGAAGTTAACGTAAAGAGTGTTATAGCTTTGCTAGCTGACGTAGACCCAACGGCTCATTCGACTAAAGAAGAGCTTATTGCCGACTCTGTTTCAATGGCGCAGATAGCTGCTTCAGACTCCGCAATAAGTGCATGTGTTGCAAGCCCTGCGGTTATGGGCTTAGTTACGAGTAGTACTTTTGCAATGACTTCTATTTATGCGGATGCTTCCTCCCTCGCGGTGGTCGCCAACTCTGAAGCAAGCATGAAGCTGATCGGTAACTCTAGTGTTGCACTTGGAGCAACGACATCGCTATCAGCACAAATAATGTCCGACACCCAGCTAGCTATTTTTACTCTTTCTAAAAACCCCGCAGCTTGGGAGACAGTACTTTCAGACTTCGAGCTAAGTACTAATCTTAAAAACATATTAGCAAACATCACAGGCTTAAATCCTAGCGATTATGGCTCCGTGAACGCTATGATTGATAGCCCTTCGGCTCTTGCTTCTATTGCCTCATACACGCCAGCGGTACAGGCATTTGCAACCTCGGCGTCAGCCATGACGTACTTGTCAACCAGTGCAAACATTGGGGTTATACTAAATAGTGCTTCAGCAATGGCAGTCATTGGACAAAATGATGCTGCAATGTCGGAATTTTTAGCTAACCCGGACGCTGTGGCCCCTATGTTCGCAAGTTCAGCAGCGAAAGGCTTTATTGTTGCTTCTACCGCTTTAGTGGACTTTATAGCCGCTACACCTTCTATTATATCGTACCTGACGGGTATCGCGGTTACGGCCATACCAGCCTCGCTACGAGAATCTACCACGGCCACGGCTCAGTCTTTTGATGGCATCCCTAACAAAGTTCTGACCCTTAGAATGAGAGCAAATAACATAGGTGCTATTCCTGGGAGTTACAACTTTGCAGGCTCGCCTGCGGCGGGTACGGGAGCTTCAGACACTACAGGGCTCAAAGGCAGCGTATCCATAGCTAAAGTGGCTGGATACACAGACCCGCAATGGGGTGTAGGCGGTATAGCCGTCACAGCAGCAGCATCTCCAGAATGGACCTTTGTGGATATGACCTAAGCTATGGCTACTGAAAATTTTAGTTGGTTGCTCTTGGATGGTGATAGCAACCCAATCATTAATGCTAATCCTACTCCGACTATGCGGATTCGCCGCAGGTCGGATAATCATATTCTTGATTGGGCAGATATGATTTTTAAGGCTTCAGGATGGGTAGCGCCACGGAAAACATTTACTGAAATTAACCCTGTTAATTTCGAGGGGGTCTATGAAATAGACCTGCCGCTTGAAACTCTGTCGGGTAAATACTTTGCGTATTCTAATTTTGATAATGAAACGGGAAAACAGGCGGTAGTGTCTGAGTTTAATGTTGTGTTATCCGAGACTAGAAGTGTATTGCAGCCGCTATTAACTATTGGAGATAAAGCTGACATTGTAAGTGATGTTTTAACCCCCGTCACATCGGCTTTAGATGCAGTTGAAGTAAAAGTTGACCGCGTAGTGATAGATACGTCTGAACTACATGCGATACACGGACTGGACTCGGCAAACCCAATGACTGTCACTCCTTCCAGTAGGGTGTCTGGGGGTATCACTCAAACGATTACGGGTGACCAAAAAACAACTAATACTGTGAGTCGTGTCTAGTTTATCCCTAGCAACGCTGGGGCTACTGGGCGGGGGTAAAGGAGTTGTAAGTGCCGCTTCGCTAGGGTTCTTAGTCAATCCGAACACTGGTGTTATCACGTTTAACACGGTAGTAAGTGAAGTACTTACGACTACGGCTCAGAATATCGCCCCCGACCAGTTAACGTTGGAGGATGTACTCACTGAGACGACAAGCCATACCTCCCCGCTAACGGCTAACTCCACGGTTCTATTTGACCCAAATATTACTGAACAAAATACTTTCACCGTCAGTCATGTCTTGACGGAGCTGAACAACTTAATCGCTCAAGTTGTGCAGCAAGAAACTAAGGCTCAAACACTCAACGCTCAAAGTCAGGTGCCCACCACCTCGATACAGTCTCAAACAATTATTGAGCAGTTATCCCTGTTGATTGTTCGGGAAATCGACCTAGACCCCGCAGTTACCGAACAGGTACTTTCGGCTGAAACCCTTGCCGTACTCGCTAACTCCTCGCTGATTGTCGTGCAAAGTGAGACCAACATCCAAGTCGTAGGCTTGACAGTCGACTCTGAGATTGCGATCCTTGGGGTACGCAGTGAAACGTTGATTGAAGCCCCCACCCTTACAGGGTTTGTGCAAATCAGTTTATCAGCGGTTACGTCCGAAGTGAGTGTTGAAACAACCGCTTCGCAGCTATCAGCTAACTTATATTTTGATAACGTAACCACTGAAACTCGAACAGATGTTGAGTCGTTAGATGCCGTTACAGACATTGGCATACTTAATCTAACCAGTGAAGGTAAAGTAACCTACGAAAAGGCGTTTATATTTGTAAACTCCTTAGATGGAAATAGCTTACTTGACCTGAAATTAATGTTTAGGCTTGAGGATGTCACTGAAAAGTACACTCTCACGTTACCGGTAACACTTAGGGCGCAAGATAGTGTTGAAAGATTCATCCTGACGCTGACCCCGAATGAAGTGTTCGAAGATACCACCGAGAGGTTTATCTTAACGCTTCAAGATAAAGTGCCCGCAGAGGATACGACCGAAAGATTTATTCTACGGTTGATATAACTAATTTGGATTGACGATGAGAGGACTACTAAATGCCTACTAATTTTAGTTCGTATGAATACAAGATATCCCCGAAGGCTACGCTTGAAGCGTGTGACCAGATAGGCATTGTCACCAATCTTCTTAAAACAGATGACGCGGCAACCTTCAGCACTAAAACCGTTTGTATTACCACCATGTCAGGGAGTGATGTGGCATTCAACTCTGAAATAGATGGTCGTGCTCGAATAGTCGTTAACGGCAAGAACGGAGTCGACCCTGTCCTAGTGGTCGATAGTTCAGAAGATATTGCTTTGTTCTTTAGAAATTCCGCCCTTGGGCGAGTTGAATTCGTACAAGATATTGTTGATAAATCGATAGCTAACGAAGACGGGGACACCCTAAATGTCCCCCAAAGCATTCACTATATTAATGAACCTACTCCGGCAGCTACTTAAGATGTTGAAGCTGGCTGTTTATGCCTCTGACCGGACCCCTACCGAGTTTGATGTCTCCAGCTTTCGTGGTGTAGACAGCAACCCTGTTTCTAGCTTTGACTTTTCGAGTCGCGGCGTGGTTAGAATTACCGCACTTGCGGGGGGCAACACGTTAGATTCAGATATAGATACCGACAGTATTTGGTATCACAACAACACCCTAAATGTTCGCTTTGCGGATTTAAACCTCCCCGTAAATACGCAACACACGCTACATCTTTCGGGATATCAATTTCAAATACCTGAGCCTTTATTACTAACGGGTGCTTATACGTACACGCGGATAGTGCTGGTCTCGCTGCTGGAGCAATAACATGGAATTATCTACTTACGTCCCTATCCTCTCCACGTTTGTAGCCCTTTCAGGGGTGCTTACCACTATTGGTATATTTATTCTGAAGGGGATTACGCGGACTACGCAGGTTAACTCCACCGCGATTACCGCGATGCATAATATCCAAACGGACCTACAAGAAAAAATAGCTAAAAACTATTACGACAAAGTAGAAGTGGACCAAAGTTTTGCGGCTTTTGGTAAGCGTTCAGAGCAGCGAATGGAGTTGATTTTGGAATCTATCAATTTAAGGCTGACCCATTTAGAGGCCAGTTATCATAAAACCGAAGACGGTATTAGTGGTCTTAGGGCTCTGTTACCTGAACTGGTCGAAACGTTAAAAGACCTCAAACATAAAAACGGAAAATAACATGTCCACCAAATTAGAAAAAGTTATAGCCAACGTAATCCTAACGGAAAAGGGATACGTTGATCACGCAGATGATACGGGCGGGGAAACTAACTTTGGTATCACCGTCGCCGTCGCCCGAGACTTTGGATACATGGGTGAGATGATTGACATGCCCCGTTCAGTAGCAGAAGCCATCTATGAGCATGAATACTGGACAAAACCTCGGCTGAATCTTATCGAGCAATTCTCCTACGCCATTGCTGAGGAAGTATTTGATAGTGGTGTAAATTGTGGACAGGTTACGGCAATCCTTTGGTTGCAACGTGCTTTGAATGCTTTGAATAAAAAACAGGCACTCTATAAAGATATTAAAGTAGATGGTGTGTTGGGGTTCGGAACACAGGTGGCATTAAAAGCCTACCTAAACAGACGCAGCCTTCACGGTGAGCATGTGATGCTGCAAGCCTTAAATTGTTTGCAAGGTGAGCATTACCTGAGTATCAGTGAGAACAATGAAGGGAATGAATCTTTCATTTTTGGCTGGTTAAAGAACCGCGTAACGTAGGATACAAAAAAATGACCATAGCAAAATTAATTACTCAGGAAGTCTTAGACCGCGCAGAAATGGAAGAGCGTGTTTATCTCAACCAGTATTTGAAAACAGGTTCGTATGCCGGGGTTGCAGGCATGTTTGATGTTAACCGGACAACAGCCATGCGAAAGATTCGTAAAGCTCTAGTTCGGGTATATGGTCGAGTGCTCCCTATTGACCGTAACGGTAAGGCGAAAGATTATGAGTGATTGGAAAGCGATAGTTGCGAAGGTAGCCCCTATTTTAGCTGGGACTTTTGGTACACCTCTGGCTGGAACAGCCGTTAAATTTTTGGCTGATGAATTTCTTATTGGGGATGACGAAGCAAAAAGCCCTGAACAGGCCTTAGAGAAATTATTAAAAAACCCCTCTCCTGAAACTTTGATGAAGCTGAAAACAATTGACAGCGACTTTGAAACGAAGATGGCTGAGATTGGTTTAAAGAAAGAACAACTCCATGCTAAAGATAGAGACTCGGCTAGAGCGTTGGCAACTAAAACTTCTATCAAACCCCAACTGACTTTGAGTGCCATTTTTATTTTAGGTTACTTTGGATTAATTGGGGTGCTACTGTATATTGTGGTGCAGCACAACGAAATTAAAATCCCAACAGACCTTGCGATTTTACTTGGAGTGATGACAGCGGCTATTCCTCAGATTTTAAATTTTTGGTTCGGAAGTTCAAGAGGCTCTCAAAGTAAAGATGAGCATCACCGTCATAGAGAACACAAATCGGTTAAAAATTAACCAACCCTAAAACTGAGTGTGGCGTGAGAGTGGAATTATTTTATTCCACACTTTTTTCTTTAGTTAAATCAATGGGTTAGCGGTCGGGATGTTACCTTGACATGGTAGGGGTCGGTGGTTCGAGTCCACTCGGTTGTACCAAATTATTCAATAAAAACAGCTACTTAGGTAGCTTTTTTTATGCCTGAACCCCTCCCGTCTACTACCAACCCCGTTTTTCGTTATATTTGGCTATATCCCAATGTACTAGGTAGTATTAGCGGGTGTGGAAAAAAGTGTGGAATCAACTAACGACCTTAAACTTTTTTGTGAGTGTGGAAAAAAGTGTGGAATTTTAATTAACGTATTTGAGGTGTGGAATGGCTAGCATTCGATTTAAAGATGGGAAGTGGCGGGTGTGTATTCGCAAGGGCCGATTCAAGCATAGTCCGATATACCGCTCCTTCACAAAGAAAACCGTGGCAGACAAAACAGCAAGAGATATTGAACTTGCCATCGAGGACGGAACCTATATCGATGAGTCAGAACTAAGCTCTGAGTACCTAAAAGATTTGTTCAAAAGATTCCACACTGAATATTCCACACATTTAGCTGAAAGTACGCAGGACCGAGTTAGGTATACTTTGAATGTTTTGTCTGAAGACTTGGGGCATTTTAAACTCAAAGATATTACATCGGACCTGCTGTTGGAATATTTCAAGACGCGAACCAAAAAAGGGAAACGAAATAAACTAGGTGGGGCGGGAATGGAGAATTATGTAAAGTTGCTTAAACCCTTTTACGAGTACTGCATTACCCACTGGCAACTCACCATAGAAAACCCCCTGCCTACGCTACTAATTGAGATGAATAAGCTAGAACTATTCAAAGGTAAAGATACTGCCCGAACCTTGCGAATAAACGACGAGCTGTACGCGATTCTTCGGGGTTACAGGACGCGAAACTTTTCACTTTTCACAGAGGCGACGATGCTGGGTGTCGAATCTGGCATGAGACGGTCAGAAATCACACACATGCTGTGGGTTGATGTTGACTTGGAGAAACGGCTGTATTATATGCCTCATCAAAAGTCAGACTACCAAAGACAATCTTACGCCAAGGGTCGAATCGTTCCGTTGACGTTTCGCGCTGTCGCTTTACTTCGATTGGTGCGTTGGAAGTTAAAAAAGCGAGGGCAGCTAACTGAGCGAGTGTGGAATTTTGAAAAACCCGCCACACTCAGCAAAGCAATGGCTCGTTTTAGACAGAAGACAGGTGTGGAATTAATTTCCTTCCACACTACTCGACATGAGTTTGGAAGTACGCAAGCAGATGAGGAAGTGGACTTCAGAATTTCGGCGGCCGCCATGGGGCATGAAGATTATCGGAGTATGAAAAGATATGCCCGACCCAATATGGAAAGGGTCGGGCATAAAATCAAAGGGCGCAGGTAGCTTCCTTTCTGACCAAGTAGTCGGCTAAGGTTAAAGCACTAACAAACCAGTTCCTGCCTATTTTTATCAGAGGGATATCAAATGTCTCTCTGGAAATATATTGCAGGATAGTCGCCTTGGTAATCGAAAGCACTTCGGCCAACTCGTCTAGGGTAAGAAGCGTCTTATTATATTTTGTGGTAAATTGTTCAGCCATAAAGTTTATGTGTGTTTGTATTTCTTTCATCGTCAATTCCAAATTGTGAGGTGGGGGCGAACCCCCACAAGGTTAAGTCAAGTCTAAAGTTAAAAGTGTTTTCATGTCTAATCTCCTAAACTGTAATTACGTTATCGCTGTTTAAATCTTTGTGTGATGCCTGAATCACCTGTCCGATTTGCGGGGTGATGCGTTCAATACAATCCCACGTATACTTTGCTCGGGTGTCATCCATCGCTGAATCAATTTCATCAAGCAACATGAATCCCATAACTCTGTGCGTGATGATACGCCCCAAAGCAATCCGCAACGTAAGGTTCGCAAGGTCTTTTCCAGAGCCACTTAACGTTCTGAGTGGCTGACCGTCAACTTCCACTTCGAAATTCTCACCGACTTCAACAGTGGAATATTCACCCCCGGTCATTTCACTCATCAAATCACTCGCCACTTTGTTAAGCGAAGGAATAAGGTGTGACTGAACTCGGTTCTTAACTTCCTTAACCGCTTTCTTTGCCAGTTCGAGTTGCGCGTTTTTAGCCGTCAGCTCGTTTAGTTTGTCTGCGTTCGCCAAGTGAGTTTTCATATCCGCGTCATAACGCACCTTGTCCGAGTCGTATTTACCCCAAGCAACCAACATTTGATTCATGGCTGTGCGAGTCTCGGCTACGAATACAGCAAGATTCGGATACTTACCTGCCAGTTTAGCCAACTCTTTCTGAGCCGTTTCGTACCCTTTCAATCGAACATCCAAAGTAGCCATCTCTGCATCATAATTACTTAAGTGCTTATGATACCGAACCATATGAGAGTCATAATGCTTTCTTATCCTTTCGACGTTTTCTAAGTGCCCAGCACTTTGAGTCTTAAACATATCGTCTAAGTTTTTACGCTTAGATTTGTAGCTGGAAATCTGTTCGTCGTAGGCTTTTAGCTCACGCAATCCCGCGTTAGCCTTTCCTAACATATCCACAACGGCGTGGTAATCTATAGCGTCCAACTGCGTTTCTAAACTAGCAATCTCTTCACCGTCTAATAGCATGTCTTGCAGCTTACGGTACTCCCCTGCCGTGATACTTGGCTTAGTCTCACAACCAGCATCTTCAGCAATTAACTTCTGCGCTTCTTCAGAAAGATGGAAGTTATGATCACACTTAGGACATTGAACCTCCGACTGAACTTGAAGTTCCTGAATTTTAAGATGCCTAGCATACGCATCCCAAGCAGCCCTTAGCGACGCAACCGTAGGGTATTCGTCCGGCAATACTTGCGTAGGCTTTACATAATCTGCGTAACTAACCAATCGAGCGTTAAGCCTATCAGCCTTGGCCTTCTCCGCTTCTAGCCCTGTAATAATCAACATAAGTTGTGTCGTTGAAGAAGGCAAACCATCCGACAACTCAGGTAGAGTAGTTGTCACAGGGGCCAATTCAAAAGGCTGCGGGGCCTCAGGGAAAGTCGGGGCTAAAGGCTCGTCAGGTTTAATCGCCGCGATAGCTGTTGGCACTAGAGTTAAAGCTACATGCTTAGCCTGTAACTGTTCAACCTCAGCTAACAAATTTTTAGCAACGCTTAACTTAGTCTCAGGTTTTTTCGGTGCCACTGGATGCGAGATAGTATCTGTCAAGTAACCGATAGCGGATTTACCTTCACGAATTTCCTCACCAATTATCTTAGTAAGACCATCCATCGAAGTCAGGCCCGCAACGCTATCAATCATTGCTTTACGCTCAGTTGGACGCATGGAAGCTAACGCCTGAATGTCTCCTTGCTGACACCAATGAGCGATACAAAATACATCATAGCCGTAGCCTAATGCTCTTGTTATGAACGGGTTGACAGTTGAAACTCCAGAAGCAACCTTCTCACCTTTGTATAAAACTTCTGCCTGAGATTTGGTTCGGCTGATAACGTAAATCTCACCATTAATCTCCACACTCATCTCAGCGGTGATTTTCTTATAGTCAGTACCGACGCCACGCAGGGCTTTGTTACCGAACAACATAAAACTAATCACTTCAAAGTTTAGACTCTTACCCATACCGTTCGCGCCAGTAATGAGTGTTGAGCCGCTAGACAGTTGAAGGTCTTGCTTAATCGTCTTACCATTTGAAAAGGTAAAACTGTATTTTAAATATTTAATCATACTGCTCTCCTGCCGTGGTTTACATGAAACCCATATTTAACTTCCGCAGATTTTCGGCGGCAAATGGCTTCAAACTTGTCCTTGAAGGTGCCGAGGCGGTATTGTTTGCCCTCGGACTTAATCTCTGCCACCCATCTTTCAGGGGTGTAGGTTGAAGGGCGCACACCCAGAATGCCGGAAGTATTGTGATACCCCACGGCCTTATTCTGATTATTTTCTTTGCCTGTTACGCTCCGCAAGTTACCCCATCGGTTATCCCACCTATCCCCATTTTCATGGTCTATCACCTCAGCCTCGTCGCCTGTAACTAACTTATAGATAAGCCTGTGAAGTTTATATTGACGTTTAGAGACAACTACAGTGGCGTACTTCGCTTGGGTGGGTTTAGCAACTTGAGTCAACGCCGTTAGCGTGTTGAAACGCCGACATGCGGATATACTCACAAAATGACTCTCAGGCCTCGCCTTCCAAAAAATTTCACCTGTTTCTTTGTTGTACTCGAAACACTCGCGCAAGTAACTTTGAGAGGGTGTGGGAACTGCATTAGTCATTAGCATTAATCTCCGCTAACATTCTGGCTTGTTTTTTCAAGCACTGATGATGCTTGCCGTAACACGCTTCGGTATGGCTGGGTTTGACTATTTCTTTCTTACAATTCCCACAGGTGGGGTTAGACATCCAAGGCTTAGTCATTAGCATTAATCTCCGCAAACTGCGCCCACAACTTAGTAGTCAGCTCTTTACCTATGTGGTATTCCGCAAACGTAGTCTCAAAAATATTCTCAAGGTCAAAGGCGTCAACATCCACTTCCAAAGAAGGTGCGTCATCCGAAGCGAGTCGTTTGAACGTGAGGCTCAAGCAATCCAAATCACCGAATGGAGTCTCACCTTTCTCAAGCAAAATTCTGACATTCATATTCAGTAGAGCTTTTGGTGCCAGCATCGCATCGTCTTTTGAAAGTGTGACATACCGCTCACCGTGCAAATCCTCGGCGTGAGAATACGGCTGCATCGACCCTGTGACGATAACCGGAACACCCTTCATCATTTTCTGTTCGGGGTTGTGATAATGGCCTGTTGTAGCCAGTGCCACCTCTTTAAAAAGGTCTAGGGGTATCATGTTGCTCGTTGAGCTACTGTCTTCACCAAACGAGGCAATGTCCCAGTGACCGTAAACGTAAGCACCCTCCGTAGGCGGTTCTAGCTTGACCATTTCTTGTGCATTTATAAAAGGGTGCCACGGATAAAAGGTATGGTCTGCGCTATGATATCTAAGCCTGAAAGGTTCGTTAGCAACAATCGTTATGTTCGTTACGCTGGATACAATCTCAGCAAATACATCGAAGCTAGACTTCAACGTGGTATCTCGGCTTGCGTCGTGGTTTCCGCGAATCACTACAAACTTAACGTCAGGGTTCTTAGTGGCAGCCACTTTATAAGCCTCCGCCGTAAACAAGATAATTTCTTCAGGGACTCTGAACTTGTCAAAGAGGTCACCCATACAAACGTGAAGCTTCACGCCTTCGAGGGGAACTAAGTTATTTTTAAAGTCTTCTAATACTTCAGCTTCTCTCTCACCTAAACGGTGAACAGGCACACCTGTCTTGAAAGTTTTCGCTAAGTGAGGGTCGCCTAAAGTCTGCACAAAGGCAGGGAGTGTTTTATTCATCGTCAATTTCCTGTGAGGCTACATAAAAGTCTTGGGGACTTTATACGTTTCCAAATCTGTTAAGTTTAAGGATTGCTTCGTACACTCAAGGATTACTCTTGCTGGAACCCAGTACCACTGAGCGGAGTTCTTGAAATACAGTACGAAGAAGTATTTACCGCCATTTCTGACAGTTTTAACTGCCGCTTTCCATTGCGCAGGACGAATGCCTGAGAATGAGAACGCGTTAGCTTTTTCTATTGATTTTACTTCGGCGTAAAAAGTTTGTTTTGCGAAAGTTATTAAAAAGTCTGAGGGTTTTGGGTCAACGGCTACATTTGCTTTGCCACTATTGGCACCGAAATTGATATCCGAGTAGTCAGGGATTCTAAATACGTTAGCTTTCTTCTGATTGAAAGCGTCCTCAAAAAAATTCTCAGCCCACTTAGCTGTCGTCATTGCTTTACCCATCGTCAATCCAAATTGTAGCCTACTTAGCGGTATCTATTTTAACCTTGTTTAAGGTTAAAGTTCTACCGCTTTTTTTAACCGTAAACTTCTCTCTACTTTTACGAGACTTTCTTACACTTTGCAGATATTTTGGATGCACTAGTGCGGTTTGCTGTAGCGCGTAATTTGCTTCTATTTGAGTAACCACACCGTCGGGCTTCCCGAATAAATTCCACCGTTTCTTATTGACTTTTAATGTTTTAAGATAAGCAATACTATTAACGTGAAATCCAATTCCTCGATACAAGTCTCTTGAAGACAACTTTTTAGGGGAGATAACATTCCTGATTTGTCGGTAAATTTTCACGGACATAGGCTTGAAGCCACTTATCTTGTAATCGTTTTGCCGTAAATATTTTAGTATGTAAAACCAAACGTCACAGTCTTCTTGAAACTGTAGGCGTTTCCCTACTACGGCTTGTGTTTGAGTATCCATCGTCTCGCCACCCTTATTTAAGTGTAAAAATAACTACTGATTATTCCTTCAGGGAATAACTAGTAGTTATTATAAATACTTGATATGTATTATGCAATCAGCTTTTGTACTTTATAATCCTCTAGGTACGCATCCATTGCTTGCCAAAATGCTTCAGGGAAACTACGGATATATTGGAACTCAGGACGATCCTTAGCTATCGATAAATCTTTTATGAGTGAGTAAGCATAAAGGCCAACACTGAGTTCTTGAAGCGGATTAAAGATGATCGACTTAGAGTTTTTCTGTGCCTGAAGTATCAGCACATTAAGTAACTCCAAAGCTTCATCATCGATATATGACACTCTTACTCGGTCCCCGCCAACTCGTATTTGCTTGTTGACAAAGTTCAACCCAATACTGGTTAAAAAGCGACTAGCAAAAGCAACCATCTTATCTTCATCATCCGCAGAACTAGTCAGACCGTGAAGTATCTTAAGTTCCTGACTTCTATCCAACACGGCGTCGGCAAACAAGTACTTAGCTTCTCGGGTAATGGCTCTTCCGTCGTAACTCAGCATCCCATTTAACGTCTCAACACCTAACTTAGCCAACGCAAACTTTAGTAAGGAGTAGTGCTTGTTATACGCCGTCTTATCCTTAGTAGCTCGGGTACTGTCTAACCTGAAGTTAACGTCAATCATCAGTAAGTGAATAGGATTAGCCCCCATCATGACACCCGACTTTAGTCCCGATAACTTAACCGCTGATAAGGTGGCTATCTTATTTAACAATTCACAATCTTCCTCAAAGCCAAAATAGTTAGCTTGTCGCTTCTTAAACACCTGACGTTTTTCGTCTGGAGATAAGTAGATAGATTCATTCAAAACTTCATACGCAAGGTCGGATATCAAAAGAGTGGCCCACAACTTCTGACGCTCAAGTTCTTTCATAGCTTCAGCGGTCAACTTCATTTCTTTTAAGTGCCCAACACCGACACCTTCACCGGACTCTTCCCAGTGATAGTTCCTATCAACTTCATATCCTTCGGCAACGAGTTGAGCCAGTAAGTTGATACCAAAGTTATTCTTGATGATATTCTCAGCACTAACTAGCGAAACGTACCAGTTGGCGTATCCAAAATCTTCGTACCTAAACGAGTTAGTCAGCTTATCTAATATATGTTTACCAACACTGCTGTAAGAACTCTGAGAATCAAAAATATTAGACTTACCATAGATATGCTGGTTCATTAATACTGTTTTATCTTCAGGCAAATTCAAAGCTACTTGGGTGTAAATAACATGTAATTCTTGGCACCCCCGGACTCGACTGATATGCTGAATACAGTCTGAGGGTAAGTTACCCGCTCGACTTGTGAAGTATCCAAAGCAAATATCAAACAACGGAAGGTTGTCTACCATATCTATTGAGTGCCCTGTCCCCATACTTGGGCTGGATAAAAACATATCCGTAGGCCTCAACTCACCATTTAGATTCTTGATAAAATCCTGTGTTGCTTCAAGCTGAGAATTGTTTGAAGTGATGGTTATTACTCTACGGCCATCTACCTCAGTCATCAGATGCTCTTCATCAATTATCTCGTCCCCACCAAGCTTAGAAATCAATAGGGAGGCTTTTTTCATTACGTCAGCCCTAGAGTTGCCTGCATAGAAGAAACCTTTACCTTCATCAATCCCCGTTTTAACAAGCTTCTCCGCAAATGTTGCGTGGTCCGGCTTATCTTCTTCGTTTTGATAAAGGACAATTTTACGTTGCTCTTTCTCCGGTGGACGATAAATATTCTCAACCACATGTACGGGTACATCAGGGGAAATCAAACCAAACTCAGGGTGACGAAACATTTCTACGTACTCAGCCGTAAGGTCGGCGTCCATACACACCACATAATCCGCAGCAGCAATAAGCTCTTTGAAAGCTTGTAAGCAAGCCGCAGGGTATCTAACTGTGCTAGCTTTTATAGCTCGTAATGTCTGAGTAAATTCGTCCAACACAATAACTTCGTAGCGATTTCCCCGTATCTTATGTATTGAATTCAAACAAATGCCAAGCCTAGGTGCGATTTTCAAGCTTCGCGTTGGGTCCGATTGAAGGTCGTTGTAATTCTCAAGGTCAAACTTCTCACACAAGGCACCAACCAAGGAGATTAAGTGACTAAAATTAGCCACTCGACCCACAAACTCTCGGCTAATACGCTTGGCTAGCGCCGTCGTTTTACCGGTACCCTTAGCACTTTTAACTAAGGTCAAACCTTTCTTAAGTTCAAACTCAGGCAAATACTTGTCATCGTATACATCAGGCATATCACATAAGTTAGACAACGTACTTTGTTCAATTTTCTCTCGGTTATCGTAATAGGTTACAGCGTCTTCCAAGTTGAATGTTCGCCCTCCCCCAATAAAACTATGTATCGCCGGATGGGGTATCTGAGCATTGTCGCGGTTGGCGTAAAATTTAGCTTTGGAAAAACCTTTTTCTGGACGTATGGGGTCTTTCAAACCACACCCATTGTAAAGTTCCGAGTAAATCATCGCCTCTCGGACTGTGGCTGTTCGCCCATCTTCAAAGAACAATTCATCGTCAGGGTGGAGCAATAACCTTTCTTCGTTGATAATCTGTTCATAAGCCTGCTTAGCCGTCATTATTTTACCTGTAAGGTAAGCTTGTGACATTTTAAGCTGTAGGCGTTTCTGGCGGTCTTCTTCAACGTATGCTTGTACTTCAGGAGAGTGCTTTTGTTGGGCAACTTTTACTTCAATCGACCGAAGCTCGTCTTCATTTAATTCAAGAACACGGTGGGTATCTACCTGTGGGAACTGCTTTTCAACGTACTCAGCATCGGGCAATTGCTGATAAAAATCTTGGTCCTCAGGGATGTATGCCCCCGCTTCAAAACACAGTCTTTCCGGTTGGAATACTAGCGTGTCAAAAATAACCCGCTCTAATAACGCACCGTCATTACTTAGCTTTATGTGTCCCAATCCAGCAGCCCAGCATTTTCTTTCAAGCGTTTTAGTGAATCGCGCAATATCGTTACCATCTTCAATTTCAAAGTAAAGATGGAATCCTCTGGAGGGGCGAATACACACACCATCTTGTTTGCGGTAAAGACCACCGGAGGTTGAATACGTTCTAACGTAAGAGCTAAGGCCCAATTTCAACTCAGGGGCCGCTTTATCCAGTAAGGCAATAAAATCTTCAGGGTTGTCTATGACGTTGGGGTCTGAGGGGTCGTGGTCGTAATCGAAGAACAAGAATGTCTTTTTTGTTTGCTGCATCCCCTTCTTGGAGCGGGTGCCATACCTGCCTGTTTCATTAGTTTCTATTGGGTGGGTGTACCCTCGACGGTCAAACTCAGGGACCGTCAACACTTCGGTTGTCAAATCCCCCAAGTCAAAAACTCCGAGTGTAAAACACTCAGAGATTTCTAAACCTTTTATGAATGTCGGGAGTCCAGCCAACGTAACCCATTCAGTTCTACCAAGCCCCGAAAAAAGCCTCGGTGCTTCGGAAGTGATTTTTCCATGTTCGCGGGTAAGTGTCTTGGTAAGCACCCCTTTCTTGGAGTTAAAAACTGTAATAGGTATTAAGTTGTTTGTCATCGTCAATCCAAATTGTGAGTTCAGTCTTACAGGGAGGTTAAGTCTGCGGGTTCGTACCCCACACTCTTCAATACCTTGCCTTCTGGATAAAATTTACCATACCAATCTTTGCAATGCTTCTTAACTTTCACTCTGAATTTGGGTTCAGGGAGGTCGGCCCCAAAGACTTCTTCAGAAAATGCGGGTACCCCCATTTCCTTATAATATGTCAACGTTTCCAAAACATTATCAAGGTTGCAAAGCTTTGATATATTACTGCTGTGGACAATATCCCATGCTCGGGTAAAGTCAAAGCTCATCTCGTCGGCACAAGCGAGCATGGCTTCTAATGGGAACACCTTCATAAGCATATTCCCCTCGATTTGTTCCCACTCAACTCCGATATGAACCAGCAACCCCATGTACACATAAACGGAATCCACGATAGCGTCAATATGGTCAGCGCGGTCTGTTGCGGTAGCCAACTCGCTCTGTTCTTCGCAAAACAAAGCCATGTGAAGTCTTTGGTCCTCATGGGATAGATTGGATTCCTGTATGGGGAGTCCAAACAAGGTTCTGAACTTAAAAATATCTGAATAAAGTTTTTTATATCTTGCGGCGTTTAAGTGCTTAAACTGGGGGGTCGTGTTCAAGGTATGTGTTGTCATCGTCAATTTCCTAATTTTAAGTTTTGGTTATAACGGGTATCCGTTATTTAGTCTTTCTATCTCGTCTGGTACGGGGTCATACGTAGAGGGGTATCTAACCTCTTGCTCTTTAGCAAGCCGAATATTTTCTTTAATATCCATACGAACCTTCAAGTAGGTAAGTAAAAAGACCAGAAAAAACAAGCCTACAAAATACCAAGCTACGTAATCCATCATGACTGCTGCAACTCTTTGACAAGCTTATCTACTAGTAAATGCGTCAACATGGCGTCTGCTTTGGCTCTGTGCAGCGTTTCGCTTACCTCAATACCCTCTAAGGCACAGGCTTGACTCAACTTAACCCATTTGTGGGACTTTCTAAAGAAGTCCTGTATTTTAATACGCTTGGAATACTCCAACATAGCGCAAAAGAAATTATCAAAGCCAAACGAAATATCGGCTTTAACACCCCTTACATTGCTGGACTGAATCATCATTTTAAGATCGAAGTTGGCGTTATACATAACCCCGACTCTACCCGCAGAGGAAAGCCGGATTTGTTGCTCCACTTCCAACCAGTCCGGCGCGTCATCAAGCTCTTCCATAGAGATACCGTGTATCTCTTGGGCCTTGGGGTGCATCATTCCAACGGGCTTCACAAGGGTATCTATGAGGACGTTTCCGTTATCCCCGTCAATCATGCAGAACTCTACCACTTCACTGGTACCCGAAACCCCAGTCGTTTCGGTGTCAAAAGAAACAAATGACTTATCTTTTAAGTAATCAAAAGGTGGGGGTCTTAATGGGACTACTTTTAATTGCGCGGTCATTATTTGGTACTCTTTTAAGTAAGGGGTGCTCGGGACAGACCTGCTTCAAAGCATGTTCTAATGCTGCGGCCCTCTTTACTATAGCATTAACTTGCTGTACGAGCTTCGGTTTTGTAACCAAAGTACCACAACACCACTCAATTTCAGGCACCATATTTAATACGCCCGTTGGTATTTCATCACTAAGCATACGTTCCGGCCTTTAAATAGTTAACCACTTGCTGCCTAATCTCTCTAGGAAGCGATTTACCGATGTACTCTTTAGGGATAACACCGTCAATGAAGGGGGCTTCATCCAATTCTATCTGACCAAAGGGTGCTTTAACGGGGTGAAACGGTTCGAGCGTCTTACCAATTGAGATAGTGCCATCTAGCTTTAGATTTTTAACCACTGTCGGGTGGTCACACATTACTTCTAAAATTCTATATGAGAAATCAACTGCTTGGTCGTAGTGAGCACTAAATACTAATTCATCATGAATGGGCATCAAGAACTCAGCATCCCACTTTTTCTCTTCGTGGATTTCATTGTGTAAACTAATGATGCTTCGCTTAGCTAACGTCGCGCAGCCTCCTTGAATCTTGGCATTGACCGTTTGGTTGAATGCCCTGCGCTGAATCTTCCTAGCGCAGTAGTAGCCAAACATAGACAGGTCATTATTTCCGTAGGCAGAAAATTTTGCCGTGAAATCGTGAACCCACTCATTAGTTGCCTCATAACGCACTCTCTGATGGTTGTCTCTTAGCGTTGCAACGCCTCGAATTTTGACATTCTCAATCACTTTGAGACGCCAAAACTCAGCCACTTCAAACACCATCCGGTAGTTTTCAGTACCCGCCCACATCTGTTTACTTGTCCACCCTAGCTTTTCCTGAACGTTCATAAGTGATCCGGAATACCAGTAACCAAAGTTACTTGGTTTACCTGCTTCACCACGCCAAAACTTAAACGCTTTCTCCGCAGGGATTGGCTCGTTTTTCACAGGGTTGATTAATACTTTTGGAAAATCAATTTCAATGCTCTGAATCGCTTCCGTATTACCAAGCTTTAACCCCATAAACAAATCATCGCTAAACGTAGGGTAAATAACGTTTATGGCTGACTTAGCCGCTGAAGTGTGTAAGTCCTCGTAAGGTATCTGGCCGAAAGCTTTGGCAAAGTTAGGGTCTGAAGATTCTTCACCTATCAGCACCAGCTCGACCTGTGACCAATCCACGGCAATAATCAAATGGTTTTCTTTGTTAGGCTCATAGAAGCCTCGAATGTAAACAGACTCGCCTCGCTTGGCTAACTGCATTGCGTTAGGCACCTTTGAAGCCATACGCCTAGTGTTGAGCATTGAGCTAATTATCGGGTGCATCTTGTCCGTATCGGGATCAGTCATCAGCCTGTAGTTGGTGATGAATAACTTTATTCTCTGGTCAATGCCTCCAAGAGTATTTAAACAGCGAATAATATCTTTGACCCGCTCAGCGTCGTACTCATTACAAAGAATTTGTGCTGTGTTTTGTCTACTCACAGCATCGAGGCTGGACAGTAACTTATGCTTATCCCAATAATCCAACCAAGTCTGAGGATTGGATGACAGGTCTTCAGCCTTCTGCATCATTTTACCGCGAGCTTCACCGTCTGTGGATATCTTGCCTTTGATGTAAACGAAAGGGATATTGCACAAGTCATTAAGCAGCGTTCTTTGTGGCATGTAGTGCATTAGATTTGGGCGCTTATCTAAATCTTTCTGTATCTGTGTATCTTTACGCTCCATCCGCCACGCCAAAGGCACACTGCCACTAGATAGCTGACAAAGGGCGTAAGCTAACTCTTGGTCTACATCTAACATTTCATCGGTTAACGTGGTGACACCCTTAGAAACGAGCAGCTCTTGATACCCATCTGAAAAGTAAGAAATTTTACCTCGATACTTCTGGTACGCATCCCCATTCTTTCCGGCATACCACTTTGGCTGCTTAGTAAGCATCGCAGGATTGCCGTCAGGGAATAAATAGCTGTAGCCGTGCAAAAGCTCAGCTAAATTCCGAAGAGCTATGACATAGGCCACACGCTCTTGTATGTTGCGTCTATCAATGGCTTTCTTGTTTACTTTCCAACCCTTGAACCAACAATCACTGAAGATGTAGGGCATAGGATTTTCTTGTTCGAAAAAGGTTTTTATGACCGCAGGGTTAGTTTGCTGCATGAATGCCAACAACCAGTCGAACAATCGAACACACCAATACGCATCATCAGCGCCGTAGTGAAGTACTTCTTCTCCGGTTCGCAACCCCATGTGGGCTTTACCACCTAAGCACTTCTCGAATGAATCTTGCTTGTAGTTAAACAATCGCTCGGTGCAAGTTTTTAACCCGTAACCGTAGTTCATCGCTTTAACATAGCCGTTGTAGCTTTGGTCGGCTGTGGAGTTCTTACTAACGACCTTATTAACAATATCGAATTGCGTCGTCGTTAGGGGTACTTTGGGATCAAACCCTTTAAAGTGTTTTACAATTTCAGGAACTAGTACCGCGATACCTCCTAGGTCCCGCTGTTTAAATTTTTCTATGTCGTACTGGTCGTCATTGTATGCAGACACCGCCATTTGAAGCGTGTCCACGTAATTTTTTCCTAGGTCGATACCCCAGTCAGATAACACCATCGTTCTTTCAAACGTGTAATTGTGAATAATCAGTGTGGCGTTGTCTCTCATTTGAGTAATGAAGGCATCGGTTATTGCTTGAGGAATTCTATTTTCTACGTCAGCCTGAAAAGTATTGACGTAGTACACAATATCTTCCCCCTTTATGTAGAAGGAATAACCTGTGACTTTAATCCTAGGAATATCAAACATTAAGGTCTTAGGTTTTTTAAAGACCTCTGAGGCAGGG
>Ga0307984_1000209_pt1 | contig 25043 bp, 26 predicted proteins | sample EllFjometageno78_FD_203169 | JGI IMG/M metagenome (GOLD analysis project Ga0307984, IMG submission 203169) | Marine microbial communities from Ellis Fjord, Antarctic Ocean - #78 | ecosystem: Environmental > Aquatic > Marine > Unclassified | place: Southern Ocean | collected 2014-10-09
CTTTGCAGTACGCAAAGATTTCAGTAACCCCCGACAGAGAATCAGGAGGGTTTTCAGACCCAACATTAAAAGTTCAGTACGACTTCCAAGATATTAATGTTCAACAGCCTCCTTTATATCAGCTACCCACCATACGAGCTGGTTCATCTTTTGGCGCTGCTTTTTTTAATGCGGCTTACTTTGGCTCAACGGACAATCCGCTTATACGCCAGCCAATTGAAGGAAGCTGCTATACCAGTAATTTTAGGATTGCAAGTAACGACCAAGAAGCATCTTACACAATCAACGGCATTTACATAAACTACGTTCCCGCAGGCAGGAGATAATTAGATGGCAGGCACAAGCTATACAAGACAAAGTACAATTACAGACGGTAACTTGATTACTGCGGCTATTTTTAATAACGAGTATAATCAACTTTTAAATGCTTTTGCGTATGCAACAAGCAGCACCACAGGCCACCAGCACGATGGCAGCGCTGGTCAGGGCGGCAACATTGCTAAGATTGGCGACCAAGACTTTAAAAACAAAGTTGTAATCAGCGCAACAAACAATCGTATTGAATTTTACTCTGAGGTAAGCAACTCGCCTGTTGAGCAGATACGCATTCAAGACGGTTTAATTACACCTGTAACAGACAGCGATGTAGACCTTGGTACAACCTCTGTAAGATTTAAAGATGCCTTTGTTGATAGTGTAACTGTAACTAACAACATTGTTGTGGGTGGAACTGTAGACGGTCGTGATGTTGCAACTGACGGCACAAAGCTCGATGGCGTTGAAGCCAGTGCTACAGCAGACCAAACTAACGCAGAAATTCGTACAGCCGTTGAAGCCGCTAGTGACTCTAATGTATTCACGGATGCAGACCACAGTAAGCTTAATGCAATTGAAGCTAGTGCAACTGCTGACCAAACCGATGCACAGATTCGAGCAGCCGTTGAAGCCGCTACAGATTCAAATGTGTTTACGGATGCAGACCACAGTAAGCTTAATGCAATTGAAGCTTCAGCAGACGTGACCGATACTGCCAACGTAACAGCCGCAGGCGCACTGATGGACAGCGAGGTTACTAACCTTGCACAAGTTAAAGCCTTTGCTTCTTCTGATTATGCTACGGCTGCTCAAGGTGTTTTAGCTGCTGCGGCACTCCCAAAGTCTGGCGGTGCTATGACTGGCGCTATTACAACTAACAGTACCTTTGACGGTCGTGATGTAGCTACTGACGGTACTAAACTAGACGGTATTGAAGCTAGTGCGACCGCTGACCAAACAGCCGCTGAAATTCGTGCAGCAGTTGAAGCTGCTACCAACTCTAACGTGTTCACTGACGCTGACCACAGTAAATTAAACGCCCTTGAAGCTTCCGGAGACGTAACAGACACAGCAAACGTAACAGCCGCTGGCGCGTTGATGGACTCAGAGCTTACTAGCATTGCAAGCGTTAAGGCTTTGAACCAAGGTGTTGCAACTACTAACAGCCCTACCTTTGCAGCAGTTACAGTCGCTGGCGAAATAACAGCCAACGGCGGCATTGCATTGGGCGACAACGACAAGGCTACGTTCGGTGCTGGTGATGACCTACAGATTTACCATGATGGTAGTAATAGCTATATAAAAGATGCAGGCACTGGAACTTTAAACCTACAAGGTGCTACTCAGGTTCTTATTGGTAGTGCTACAACAGGTGAGGTGGGCTTACAGTTTGTTGAAAACGCAGGAGTTAATTTACGGCATAACAACGTTAACAAGTTTGCCACCACCGCCACAGGCATAGACGTTACTGGCACAGCCACGATGGATGGGTTGACTGTTGAGGCTGCATCAAATGCACTAATACGGGTATCTGACTCAACTAATGCTAATCAGCGGTTAGACCTAACACATAACGCTGGTAATGCTAAGGTTATTTCTGGAAACAACGGCGCTTACGGCGCAATAAACCTGCAAGCATATAACGGTACAGATACAATTAACCGTTTAGGAATAGCCGCCAACGGAGATATCAGCTTCTTCGAGGACACAGGCTCAGCCAGAAAATTTTTCTGGGATGCGTCTGCGGAGTCTTTGGGTCTGGGTACTAGTTCCCCTAGTCGTCCGTTACACATTTCTACCGCTGTTGATACTGTGGCACTTTTTGAGTCTACAGATTCTAACAGCCGCATTGAGTTAAAAGACGGAGCTGGAAGTTCTCTTGTAGAGAATGGAGGTGGCATATTAAGGTTAAAAGCTGATAGTGCAAATGCTGCGGCAAACTCTAGGATTGACTTTACTATAGATAACAGCGAGAAGATGCGCATAACCACAGCGGGCAATGTGGGTATTGGTACTGCTTCGCCTAGTGCTGCATTAGACGTAAACGGCACAATTGAGTTTAATGGTTTGTCTGGTACTGGCGCTGTTACAGTAACTAACTTTCTCGATGAAGATAACATGGCAAGCAACAGTGCTACTGCTCTTGCTACTCAACAGTCTATTAAGGCTTACGTTGACGCTAACGCTGGCGGCGCTGGAGGCGGTGAAACTCTTCAGCAAACTCTAGCAATCGGAAACACCGTAACTACCGACACTAAAATACAGTTCCGTGATACTGGGCTTTACATTAACTCCAGCGCTGATGGGCAGCTCGACATTGTTGCAGACACAGAGATTCAGATAGCTGCTACTACAGTAGACTTAAATGGTGCTTTAGATGTCTCAGGCAACATAGTAGTTGCAGGAACAGTGGATGGCGTGGACATCGCTACACGCGATGGTGTTTTAAGCTCAACAACTACTACAGCGGGCGCTGCGCTTCCGAAGTCTGGTGGTGCTATGACGGGTGCAATTACTGTTGGTGTAGACGATACAGGATATGATGTTCAGTTCTTTGGCGCTACCGCTGGTAAATCTCTTCTTTGGGATGAAAGTGCTGATAGCTTAATTGTTACAGGTGATATTAAAATCACTCAGGCTGCTGGCGGAACGTTCCTTAAATTTGATGTAGATGGCACTACTGACGAAGCTACTGTTGGTATGGACGCAACAGATTTAATCATTAGCATTGACCCTACTAACGCTCGTGCTAGTTCTGACTTTATTATAAAGAATGATGGGACAGAGACTTTTAGAATTGCAGCTAATGGTGTTGCAACTTTTGCTGGCGAAATCAAAGCCACCGGCGGCATAGACGTTACGGGTGTTACCGTTACAGACGGCATTACGTCTTCTGCACCCATGACTATTACAACCGCCGACAACGCAGCACAGATAACTCTAATTTCTACAGACGCTGACGCAAGTGTTGGCCCTCTAATTGACTTGACTAGAGACTCTGCAAGTCCTGCTGTTGATGATACTCTCGGCAGGTTGCGCTTTCGGGGTGAAGATGCTAATGGTGATGTTACTGCTTATGCTCAGATACAAGCCAATATAAAAGACGTTTCAGCGGGGGCAGTAGGCGGAGCCTTAGCTTTCTTGACTCCAACGGCAGGGTCAATGAAAAACCGCCTTAACTTACAAGCTGATGAACTGGTAATTAACGAGTCTAGCGAAGACTATGACTTCCGAGTTGAAAGCAACGGCAATACTCACGCACTTTTTGTCGAAGCTTCCAGCGGTAATATAGGTGTAGGAACCAGCAGCCCCGCTACGCTGTTAGATGTAGATGGAACACTAACAACTAATGCTTTAGTTGTTGAGGGTGGCATTACAGAAGACGCTGTAACGCTTACCGGAACCTCTACAACTATTGACATCTCAGCCGCTACTAACTTCGTACACGACCTCACAGGCGCTACTACTTACACGTTTAGCAACCCGGCATCCACAGGCAACGCCTCTAGTTTTACGCTCAAGATTATCCAAGACTCAACAGCCCGAGCAATTACTTGGCCTAACACTGTTGATTGGGCAGGCGGCACAGCGCCTACGCTAACAGGAACTAATAACGGTGTAGATGTGTTTGTGTTCTATACTATTGATGGTGGTACAATTTATTATGGCTTTACTGCCGGACAGGCGATGGCATAATGAGTAGAGTAGCTGATAAACTCATCAAAGCTAAAACTGATTCTGGATTCACACCCGACCCAGATTTTACAAAACTTCTTACAACAGGCGGGGCCACCGGCACAACCCTGCTTAATGATTTAGACGATGCTTCGCAGATTGATTATTTCTCCAATTCGGCTTTCGGCTTTAACACCAGTTTTGGGGCAAACATGTACACAGCAGTAGATGATACTAATAAAGTTTTTATGGTAACGAACCGCAATTCTGACCGGTTAGCTGTCGCAGATTGGAGCGATGACACAAATATAGTTGCAGCAGACATCGTAACAGATTCTGTTAGGTTAGACAACGTTACTCAGGTAGCTGTCGACCCTTCAAAAGAGTTCGCATATACCACTAACTACAATAGCACTTCAGCTGATAGGGGCCATTGTAGATACGACTATAGCGACCCGACAAATGTAACATTAAAGTGGTTTTTACAATACTCCTCAACAACATACGGTCTAACAGTTAATCCCTCAAGAGAGCTGCTGTATTACTTTACTGCTAATGGTTTACGTACTATGGACATTAGCCCAACAGGGACTAATGTTATGGTTTTTAAAGATTTTTTAAACCTCGGCCAATCTGTAGCTGCTTATGTACAAGATACCTTTTTAGATATTGAAAATGATATTTTATACGCAGTAACTCACACCGATAGAATTATGGCTATTGATGTTAGCACTGATACAGCGGCAGTGCTTTTGGATAGCCTCGTTGACAATACAAACTTAGACCAGATTTATGCAGTAAGTGTAGATGTAGCTGCGGGAATAGCTTTTGTTATTACAAGATATGGCAAAATCTCCAGCATTGATGTAAGCGACCCGTCTAATTTAGCTTTATTAGATACTTATACAGGCGTAGGTTACTCTAATGACCAGTATAGAAGAAGTATGACTATTGACGCTGGAGCTAAAAGAGTCTTTACCTCTTACGGTAATGGCTTCAGCCCAACAGGAGTTAAAGTTATAGAATACTCTGACCCATCTAATTTAACTTTAGAGACTACTATTGACCATAACAGCGGTGCATATAAAGGCGCTAAAGTACACTTATACAATTAAGGATTTATTATGTACGTAAAAACAAGTAATAACACTGTAGATGAGTTTCCCTACAACATAAGAAAATTACGAAAAGACAACTTTAATGTTTCTTTTCCGCAAGAAATAAGCGAAGAAACTTTAAGTTCTTTTGGCGTGTTTTCAATAGCTAGAGGAGAGTTTCCAGAAAATATATTGCATACAGAAACTGCTGTTCATGCTTCAGTACCCGAACTTGTAGACGGTGTATGGACACTGCCTTGGGTGGTACGAGACAAAACACAAGACGAAATATCCTCAGAAGCTAAACAAGCGCGATATGAGCGTGATGAGCTGCTGGCCCAGTGTGACTGGACACAGATTCCCGACTCGCCATTAGACAGCGCTACAAAGGCTTCTTGGGCTACGTACCGCATAGCATTACGAGACGTAACTGAACAGTCTGGTTTCCCTGCTGATATTACTTGGCCTACAGCGCCTTAAATTTTAAACGAGACGGAGAAATAGAATGGCAGTAACTTGGACAATCGCAACTTTAGAACGCAACACTGATGACGGTGTTGTAGTAGCTCATTGGCGCGCATCAGACAGCGAAGTAGTCGGCTCTGGTGATGACGCTGTAACACACTCAGGTAGCAGCTATGGCACTTGTGGCTTCACACCCGATGTAGACGCAGAAGACTTTACACCCTATGCAGACATCACAGAAGCTCAAGCTACTGGCTGGGTAAAGGATGATATGGGCGAAGAGGCTGTTGAAGGTCTTGAAGCCTCTATAGCCTCACAGATTGCAGAGTCTAAGGCTCCTGCGATATCTGTAGGAACACCTTGGTAAAATGTTAGCCGAGATTGCAGCAGCTAACGCAGCTTTTAAAGTCATTAAGACTGCTTTAAGCCACGGTAAAGAACTTTATGATTGTTCGGAAGCTGCTCAATCTTATTTTAGCAATAAAAGCATTATAGCCAAAAGAGTATCCCAGAAAGGAAAGTCAGACCTTGAGGCTTTTATGGCTCTTGAAAAAATCAAAGAACAAGAAGAGTGGCTGAAAGAGTATATGATATATGCTGGCCGAGCTGACATGTACAGCGACTGGCTAAACTTTCAAAGCGAGTGCAAGCGCAAACGAGAGCAGCAAGAAAAAACAAGACTTAGAAACCGACAAGAAACTTTAAAACTTATAAAACAATTTATTACTTACATGGGCCTTAGCATAGCTCTTTTACCCATACTCATTTACACAATAATCTTTTTTGTTAAAAGATAACCACAGGGCTTAAACAATGACCGTAGAAGAAGGAAAAGAAGTAATAGATATTGCAGCAGCATCAACGGGCATAATGTCCTTAGCAGCTTGGCTGCCCCCTACTGCATCGCTGTTTACTATTATATGGTTAGGCATTAGAATATACGAATCAGAAACAATTCAAAAGTTAGTAAACAAGGAAGACTAAATGCAGTTCTATATTCTGACCTCTGGAAATTTAAAAGCTCTCAAGCGTCACTTTGACTCTGAGTACAGCGGGTTTAAGAAAAAAGATGCAGTAGTAATTATTAATAGTTTAAATGAAGACTACATTAAAGAAGCTGTAAGTTACTGTACTAAGAAAAAGATTGAGCACCACGTTACCGAAAGCAATGGAACACCGGCAAAGGGCAAGAACTCTTTGCTAGAAGCCTTCCTAGCTTCAGATAACGACTACTGTGTAATGATAGACGGGGATGACTTTTTAACTCCTCACGGTGTTTGGATGTATAAACATCTTGCAGGACTAGAGACTCCACCAGATGCAGTATGCTTAATAAACCAAAGGTCTATAAAGAAGATAAACCATAAGCCGTATTCTGTAAAGCCTTTTACTGTAGACTATGAAAACTTATTAACTTTAGACTACTTGCACATGTTTAATGAACTGCGTGGGTTGAGCATTCCAAAGGCTACATATTATAATACGCTATACAACAACTACTATACTGAACAACGTAAGTATAGTGAAGGCGATGAAATACATTGTCGTGTTACATGGGTAAGTAAAAAGGCAGCAAGTTTTAAATTCAACGAAGAGTTGATAATCGGCGAAGATACTTTACATATGCTGCGTTTAAAACATGAAGCTTTAGAAGGACGCTTAAACTTTTACACTAATGACGAGCAGCCAGCGACCTACATATATGACGAGAGAACTCCCGGCACTGTTCAGAAGACATCTAAGTTTGGAATAGACTATGAGTGGATGAACGACTACTTAGTTGCTTTGGGGGAGATGGGAAAGAAAAACTATCTCCACGAAAACACAAGGCTTCCTGAGTTAAAAATAGACTACCCGAAAGATTACGTGTACGATGACTATGACCTTACTAGCGAATATGCACACAAGGTTGATAACGAATACATAACTTTTCCTAAAAATGCTACGGACACCGCAGTAAAGAAGTGTCACAAGTTTTTAGAATCTTTAGAAAACAAACAAGCAGCATAGCGTAGGAACATATTAATGAGTAAGAAAACTCAGTCAAAAGAAATGAAAGCTTTAAGGGCTTTAAAGAAATTAAAGAACTATAGAGCTATGGCTTATGGTGGCGCAACAATAAACGAAGTTGTGACTTACGGAAGCAGCAGCGGCGGTGGCGGTGGTGGTGGTAATTCTAATTACAACACTTCTTATAATAACTCTGCTGCTAGTTATGGTGGCTCTAGTGGCACTAGCTATGGAGGCGGCAGTGGGAGCAGCGTAACTACTGGAAAGGTAGAAGACACAGCGGAAGGAATTGAAGAGGAAGAAGTAGAAGTAAAAGAACCTGAAATAACTGAGGTTGATTTAGTTAAAAGTGAAAGTGGCTTGTATCTTGTAAGGGACACATATGTAAACGAAGAGGGTGATACTGTTGCTGCCGAATACTCTACAAACCCAGAAGACGGTAAAACTCAAGCCCAGATAGACGCTACAGTCCGAGCACAAGAGTACAAAAATAACTTAGCAGCTAGTGAAGCCGCAGAGTATGCGGAACAACGGCGTTTAACAGACGCAGAAAACAAAATATCCCCTGAAGACAACGCAAACGTACAAGAGGCAGTAAATACAATGAGTAGTGTAGCGAACGGTTATACCGGAACAGTTGAAAACACAGGTGGCGGCACAGCGACTGAAGGCAGTACAGGCAATGTAAATACTAATACTGCCGGTGCTCCAACAGACATTGAGCAAGAAAACCCTACGTATGTAGCGCCCGAAATGGCGGCTGCAAAAATAGGTGTTGCTGCTGGTTATGCGCCCAATATTACTGATGTGCGGAATATTGAAAAGCTTGACGATGCTGGGACTGCCGATGCTGGTACAGTAGATGCTCCCGCAGGCGTAGGTTACAGTTCTCAGAAAGCCCCTACTAAAGTAAAAGCTCCCAAGGACATGGAAGGCCAGACATACACCGCAGCGCAGGCTGGGGACGGCACAGATGTCACAGCCGCACAAGGCAAAGTATCTAAAGACGCTCAAGCTAAGCTAGATGACGCTACGCTTACAGAAAAAGCTGAAGCTGCTGAGCGTGACAAGGCTGAAGAGAAAAAGGCTTTAGCAGATGATAAGATTGTTTTTGAACCCAGCGAAGGAGCTTATGTTAATAAGGTTACTGGCAAACGTGCAACCGTAGAGCAAACAGAAGCAGCAGAGAAAAAAGACCGTGCTCTTATTACAGACGCTACTATGTCTGAAGGGGACGCTGCAAAAATTAAAGATATAGCTGGCTTTGACGCAGCTCAGCGCAGAACAGTTAAGGGAACCGCAGCTAAATCTTCAGCGGCTGAGATGCTTACAGCAGTGGCTGAGATGCCTCCTGAAATTGCCGCTGCTATTGTAGAAGACCCCGCAACAGTTGAGATAGCTTTAGACAAAGAGCCAGTAGAAGTAAGAGCTGCTATTGCCGCACTGCCTACAGAAGCTTTAGTATCTTCACAAATTGAAAGCTTATTAGGCGGGATAGAAGACGGAAACGTGCCGCTGTGGGCTAAGCCTGCGGTGTCGCAAGTAGAGCAGATGTTAGCTAAGCGGGGCATGACAACCTCTACTATAGGTCGAGACGCTTTATTTAACGCTATTATTCAATCTGCGATGCCTATAGCTCAAAGCAATGCTCAAGCACTCCAGTCTCGTGCAGCTCAAAACTTGAGCAATGAGCAGCAGGCCAATATGTCTACAGCTACGTTGGACATGCAAAGACGCTTAGCAAATTTAGCTAACGAGCAAACGTCTTATTCGCAGACAGCTCAAATGGCTCAGCAAATGTCAACACTGCAAAGCCAGTTTAGACAAGATGCTGTAATGACAACCGCTCAGCAACAACAGCAGACACGTACTCAAGACCTTGCTAACCGACAAGAAACCGCTAAAGTTAATGCAATGAACGACCAAGCAATGCGAGCGCAGAACCTTGGCAACGAACAGCAAGTTGAGTTAGCTGAAATGCAGTACATGAATGCTACTGAGTCTGAGAACATGTCTGCTTTGCAGCAAGAGCGGATGGCTGAGTTCCAAGTAGCCGCAGACTTCATGTCTAAAAATGCAGGATTTGTTCAACAGATGAACCTTGCTAATTTAAGCGCCGAGCAACAAACAAAACTGGCTAACTTAACTTCTCAGAATCAAGCAGCAAGTGAAACCCTTAGTAACGAACAAGCAACAGAGCTTGCAAATTTAAATACTAAAATGCAAACTAATTTGTTGCAGGGTAAAATTGCAGCAGAAATGAATCAAGCACAGCTCACCGCCGACCAGCAAAAAGCAGTACAAAACGCTTCAATGGTTGCTGGTGTAGATATGTCTAAGTTTAGTGCTTCTCAGCAAGTTGAGTTAACTAATAGTAAGTTTATGCAGACTATGGTAGCTACTAAGTTTACCGCTGACCAGCAAGCCGCAATGCAGAACGCTACCGCAATGGCAACTATGGACATGGCTAACTTAGACAAGAACGCTAAGCTTGCTGTACAGAACGCACAGGCTTTCTTGCAGATGGACATGACTAACTTGAGCAACGAACAACAATCAAATGTACTCAAAGCTCAGAACCAACAACAAGTCCTATTAAGCGATACCGCAGCTAAGAATGCTTCACTTCAGTTTGGCGCAGCTAACGAGCAACAGACACAACAGTTTATGGCAAGCCTTGGAGTTCAAGTAGAGCAGTATAACTCTTCTTCAAACGCAGCTCGTGAGCAGTTCAACGCTACTGCAAAAGATAGAGCAGCAGCAATAGATGCAGGCAATGAGTTACAGGCCGCATCACTCCAAGCTCAGCTAGATACAGATGTTGCTAAGTTTAACGAACAACAAGACTTTAATCGTGACCAGTGGAATGCTTCAAACGCACAGGCTGTTGAGCAATCTAATGTTCAGTGGCGCAGACAAGCTAACTTAGCTGATACCGCAGCGCAAAACTCTGCAAACCAGCAAAACGCTCAGATAGCTTATAACTTAACATCTCAAGAACAGACGCAGTTGTGGCAGCAGTTACGTGATGAAGCCGCTTACATTCGACAGAACTTTGAAAACGAGCAGCAACGAAAAGCTCAGATGTTAGCTACAGCTATTGGTAACGAGAAGGTATTTAAGTCTGACAACACCACAAAAGTTTCTGCACTGTTACGTACACTTGACTCAGCTATTGGTTAAAGCTAGCAACCATAACTCTAAATAATTAAACACTAAAGGTATTAAATAATGGGATTTTTTAAAAGCATTAAAAAAGGTTTTAAAAAGGTTGGCAAGGGCTTCAAGTCTGCGTTTAAGTCTATCGGCAAAGGCATCAGGTCTGCTATGAGTAAGGTGGGTAAATTCATGGGCAAGATTGGCTGGGTAGGCCAACTAGCTTTGATGTTTACTCCAGTCGGAGCCATGATGAGCGGAATGCTGGGAAGTATTGGTAACGTAGCTGGAGGCATGTTTTCAAATGTTACAGGAGCTTTAGCTACAGGCGGTAAGTTTGCTCAAGGCGCTGGTAAGCTTCTTGAGGCCGGTGCAAGCTTTGCAAAAGCAGGACACTCAGCGTTCAGAACTATTACAGACGGTGTTGCAGCATTTACTAATGAGTTTGTAGGCGCAACATTAAATAAAATTCCGGGGATGGAAAGCCTGTTGCCGGGAATTAAAGGCAAAGAGTTTGGCAACCTTTGGAGCGTTACTGAAAATGCAGTAATGGGAAATGCTAATAAGGTAGTTGCTTATTTTCAAGATGGTCTTAAATCTGGAGGTCAAATATTCTCAGCCACCCAAGCTAATGTTGTTAATGATTCTCTTGCGCTGACAGGCAAAGGAACTATTCCCGGCAGCAAGGCACAAACAGGCATGGCTGATAAACCTTCTACGTTTGTTGAAAATACAAGAAAGTCTACATTTAAAACGGGTGACCCAGTTCCGGGTCGAGAGATTCCTTCTACTGGTGAGATTGTACCTAATACATATGAAGTTGACGTTGAGGGTGACTTTTCTTATGATAACCCAACAGGTCAAAAAATGATTAGTGAGTCTGGAGGAATTCAAACAGATAAACCTACGTTTGAAAAACCAACCAGCATGTTAGAAAAAGTAACCGACTACGGAAGCAACCTGTACGATAATGCCGTTACTGCGGTGCAGGGAATCCCCGACAAGATTTCAGAAGCTCCGGGAAAGTTTGTAGACAACATCGGCGAAAGAGTTGTCAGCGGCGTTGAAACAAGAGCTATGCAGGCTATTGGACTTGAAGACAAGCCAGTGTACAATACAACTCAGTATAGTGCTTATGTCCCTGAGTTTAACATGGCCCCAGCAGGGCAATACGCCTCTGCGGACATTAACGACAGAGCCATGCAGATTCAAGTTAGCGGTCAGAACCACTACCAGCAGAACCCTTATGGCTATGGCGCTTCTCAATACTTACAACAGATGGCACGGGCTACTGGAGGAACGGCATAATGGATGAAGAACTATACAACGCAGAGCGGTCTAAAATGGGCAGGTCTATTCCGGGCCAGTCGCTAACTAACGACCCCGCTAACCCAGCTCCTTATGAGAAAGCTCCAGAGATTACTAACGTCCACGAAGGTACTATTTACTTATGGGACTTCATAACTGAAGAAACTGTTTACGCATCGCTCATGACAGGCATTGATAAAGGCGTACCTGTAATGGCTATTGTACAGGTAATCCTTTTTAACGAGTTTCAGAAAGGTAAGTGGAACCCTGATTTAATGTTGATGTTAGCCGAGCCTTGTGCATATATACTCATTGCCCTTGCTGAGCGTTTAGACCTCGACATTATAATCGACAATGACGAAGAAGAGGGGGATGTGTTTGGTGTTGATATGGAAGAAAAGAAACTAGAAGAACTAAGAAACTCTATAATTCCTCAAGGATTTATTACCGAAGAGATGGCGGGTGAGATGAAAAACCTTCCTACAATGGGAAGTCTTCTTGAGCCGCAAGCAGAAGAAGCAACTCCAGAAGCCCCAGCGCAACCTAGCCTCATGGCACAACCTGAAGGACAATAAACATGGCACAAGATTCAATTGCATACGGTGAGAGCCTCTTAGCAGATGTTAGAGAAAGAAATGCTAAAGAACAAAAAAGAGCTGAGTCACGCGCAAAGAAAGATTTTTGGAAGGGCGCTGCTGTTAAGATAGGGCTTGACGTTGCTGAGGATATAATGGGTCAGCGGCAGACGGCTTTCTTAAACAATGAAGAAAACATGGCTAACAAGCTACGAACCACTAAAGCTTACAACCAAAGCACGACAATTACAGCGCGTGAAAAAGAAGCGCAAGGTTTTGACGGAGGCTACGATGCTTATTGGGCAGGTCAAGCAGACACACAAGTTGATGCGTACTTGCAAACTAAATTTGCTCCCGGCACGTATAATCCGTCTGCATACGCCTTGCATAAAAAACAACTTTCTTCTAGGTATGGACAAGAATTAGCTAAACAGCATAAGGAAGAGTTACAGTATACAAATGATTTTTTATCTGCTGGCGGCAGTAAAGACGCTTACAATGACCTTATTAAAAAATCAAAAGCAGGTACTCTTACTGGTGCTCTTTCTAATTGGGTTGGAAAAAGTACAGGTGTGCTTGACGCAGATTTGCATAATGATACTATTGCAAACCTTTTAGAATCTTCAGACAAGCTAACAGGTTACAACGTAGACAAAAAATCTTATGAGAATGCTTATGCACAAACAGGCGACTCTGCTTTGTCTGTGTTTATAGCTGAGCAAAATTTAGGCAGGTCTAATTTAGGACAAAGACCGCCTACTGTGGGAGAACCTCAAAAGGTAAAGGGAGCGTTTGGTTACGAAGTTTTTGTAGTTCCTGTTCAACATTATAATGAAAACGGAAATCCCTCTTACATAGACTTTGCTAGACCCGGAAGTGACGGAAGCATTAATTTAGACACCCCTCAAGCTACGGCAACGCGCCAGACTTTTGATATTCTTTCTTCTCAACTTCTAACTGCTACAGGCCCAGAAAAAGCATTCTTGGATGCTGGTAACAAGGGCGTAAGAAGCATTGCATCCGACAGAAGCGAAACGCTTACCGAAGCACTAGAGCAGAAAGTTAAAGATGCTGGACACAAGTCCACTAGTAAAATAGGTCAGCAAATGCTTCAAGCAGAATTTGATAATGTTGGAGCAGTTGCAGGCGCAGTTATCTTCCGTGCTAGAGAGGAGAAGTGGGCGCAAGCAGGTAACGCTAAATTAATCGCTGGAGAAATGGTTGCTCAGGCATACGAAAAAGGAAACGCAGATAGAGCCTTGTCTGGCGCTGGATTAAGAAATCCTTATCATACTATGTTTGCTATTGAGGGGGTAATTAACGCTAAGAGAATGATAAATACTGACGGAATGGCTAAACTTGGCGGCGCTGATAATGCACTAAACCTTTATGAAGCTTACAGAACAGAAACAGTTGACGGCAGAGCTAGAATTGATGCTGCACTTAAAGCTAACAATAATTTTGACGAGAACGTAGGGACGTTGTTTGGTGAAATACATGAAACTATTAAGTCTCTTATTAATAGTAACCCTCCCATAAGAGGCACTGCTGAAACTCTTTATGCGAAGCACAAGGAATTATTTGGAAAGAAAATTCCTGACAGCACTTCTAAAGTTCCTGTTGTTCCTGAAGAAGTTGTTGAAGAAGAAGTTGTGTTAGAAAACACCGCTATAGCTTCTTTGCCCGTGCCTCCTGCCAAGCTGGGACGAGCCGCAAATCGAAGAGACAGTGCCGGTAACAAACAAAGAAGAGAATATGCTCAGTTAATTAAAAAACAAAAATATCTTATGAATCAAAAAAGAAAGCTGTCTCAAATTACACCTACCGGCCCCAAACATTTTCGTATAACATATCAGCTAAAAAGGTCAAAAGCTTTATTTGACAATCAATATCGTGAATACATGAAAAACTACGGCCCAGCAGAAGAATAATTTAAAGGATAAAATTTAATGTCAAAAACTTTTAGTGATTATCTAAACGAAAGCCCGGATGCTTCTTCTGAATACTTAACAGAGTCTCAAAAACTAAGTAACGACAACTCTATTATACCAGAAGGCTACAGCGTAACAGACTTTGAGGAAGACGCTTCAGTTCAAGTAGCTTTTGATAAAGTTACGGATTACTTATCCGAGCATCGTGGTTTAGGTTCGGCTTTAATCGACCAAGCAACAATAGGAAAGCAAACTGATATTCCTGAGTTCTTGCGAGATGATGTTGCACGTATTGGCTCACCTTTAAGCAAAGCAAATATACTTAAAGACGCTCCAGAAGAGGTGAAAGCAGCTTATCGTTTAATGCAAGATAGGTTTAATGCTGCTGAGCTTTCTGGTGCTGGTGAGTGGGCTTCTGCGGTAGGCGACTACGGCGCTGACGTACTATTCAACCCTGAAACTATCGGTGTACTTGCAAGCTTGTTTGCTACTCCAGCTACTGGCGGTGTCTCTGCTGTTGCAGGTGTAGCTACACGTAAAGTAGCTCAGCAGGGCGCACGTAGTGTACTAGCCAACGCTATTAGAGCTACTAAGGCTGCACAAACTGCTAACCCTTATAAGGCTGTAGCGGGCATTGGTGCTATCTACGGTGGCGCAGGCTCTCACGTAGCTCAAGAACTTGACTTAGCTATTGGTCAAAAAGACGAATATAGTATTATGGAAACTGCTCAAGGCGTAGGCATTGGCGCACTTGCGGGTATGGGTTTGTATGGTGCAGGCTCTAAAATTGGAAACAGATATTTTAGAGACGCTTCAACTCCTCGCAAAGAACCTTCTAAAGAAGTAGGCGCTGCGCTATACGATGATGCTTTAGATGGTGAATTTATTCCTGCTTCTGGTGGAACTCTAGTAGATGAAGCGCTTAGGTTAGGAGGCCCGGAAGGGTCAACTGCTAAAGTTGTAGACGGTTCTGATTCTCTTAATGCGGCAGCTAAGAAGTTTGCTGATGACTTAGGCGGTGGTGAGAAAACACAGAAAGAAATCTTGCGTATGATTCGAGCCGCAGCAGACTCTGAAGACACGGCAGAAAACGTAACTAATCGAGTTAAGCAAGGCTTGCACACTATTGCATCTGACCTAAGTGGAAATTTCTTTGGTAAGGCTGCTGGCGTGTTGTCTCCGATTACAGGGTTATCTGGAACTGCTGCTCAACTACAGAAAAAACTAAGCCATGAGTTTGGAATTAAATATAAAGTCCAAGACAAAATTGTAGAAAAAGACTTGTCTGAAGTACAGCGCGAAGTTACCGGGAAATTTAACGACCGCTTCCGAGCTATTGTAGAAGACATTTCATTGCACTCTGCTAAAGGAACATTAGCTGAAGAGATGAATGCAGCTTTAATGCTCTCTGTTCGTAGCTCTAAGCCTATTAAACATAACGGTTTTGATTCAGCTACAAACAAAGCAATCAACAAAGCCGCAGCAGGCGTTAAAACTTTATACTCTGATATGGGTGTACAGCTTGAAAAGATTGGAGTTATTGATAAGCTAGTTGAGAATTACGTCCCACGTATGTGGAGCCGTACAGCTATCGAAAAGAATAAAAAAGGCTTAATGGATTTGTTTGAGTCTAAAGGAAATATGTCTAAAGGAGACGCAAGACGTACCGTTGATTCAATGTTAGACGTACAGAACCAAGTAGACTCTGGTGGAAGTGGCGGGTATTTCTTCTCATCTAAGCGTAAGCTTAACGACATTGCGGAAGACGCAGACTTTCAAGAGTTTTTGAATGATGACATTTTAGGTTCTTTACACGCTTATACTTTCCAAGCTGGTAAGTCTATTGCTAAGCATCGTGTACTGGGTGTTAAAAACTTTGATGAATTTAAAGGTTTTTACATTAACCGCATTCGTAAAGAGCTTGAAGAAAAGGGTGAAACTTTTTCAGCTAAGCAAGAAAAACAAGTTGAAATGCTTTATCGTACAGCGACTGGCGAAGGCTTAGAGCGTTACGGCAAGACAGCCCAAGACGTTGCGGATACTTACAGCTTTGTAAACCGAGTTTCTATGCTAGGCTTAGCAACACTGTCAAGTTTAACAGAAGTGTTTTTAAACATTGGTAAGGCTGGTGTACGTAACTCTGCTAAAGGGCTAGGTGAAGCTATAGAGGTGTCATTTAAAAGCCTTACAAAAGACCTTGAGACTAACCTAGTAACTAACAACAAGTTGACTGTTACAGAAGCTATGGCAGAGATGCGGCAGTTTAGTATCCACATTGACCAAGCGATGGCCCAAGTAGGAGACAGGCTTTCTGGAGACGCTTTAGTTAATGAGCGTTTACAAAATGCAAGTAACAAGTTTTTCCGTTTAAACATGCTAGACCAGTGGACTAAGTTTGTTCAAGCTGCATCTTTTTCTAGTGGCAAGCACATGATTTCAGAAAACATTGAAAAGCTTGCAGCTAACGGAACTCGTAAGCTTGATAGCAGTATGCAAGTAAGAGCAGGTGAGTTAGCTGAGCTAGGAATTGATTACAAGAAGGCTATAGATTGGCAGAAAGCAGGCGCTAATACTGATGATGATTTTTATAAGTCTTCAGTGTTGGGCGGCGTAGCTCGTTATACAAACTCTGTAGTATTACAGCCTACAGCAATGTCTGGACTAAAGCCTTTACTTTACTCTAACCCTAAGACTTCTATTTTGTTTCAGTTGTTAAGCTATCCTGCTGCGTTTACAAACACCGTACTTAAAGGGGCGGCTAAGTCTTTAACTAAAGCTCCTGTACGCAACGGCGCTAAGTTAATTCCTGCGGCTTTAATTATGACGGGCATGTCACGCTGGACAAACTATCTAAGAACTAACGGCGAAAGTGAAAGAGGTAAAGACTTAGATGAAGTCTTGTATAACTCGGTAGCTCGTTGGGGCGGTAATGGTTTACTGCTTGATAGTTTTAATCGTGCTAAGACTTCTGCTAAATATTCTGGCAGCGCTTTGTCTTATGCTACTATGCCCTTTGGCCCCGCAAGTTCAGATGCTTTAAACTTAATTCAACAGGGAATCATTCCGGTTCTTGGCGGTAAAGTTCCCGTGCTGTCTGGTTCGTATATGGGCAAAAGCATTATCGGTGAAAAAGAAGTTACGCATTATCGGAAGAGCCTCCGTAAAGCACAAGAGGATGTGTTCGGCGGCTTAGTCCCAGAGTTTGATAAAGAAGTCAAAGCGCCCGGCTATGCTCTTGGTGGCCTTATAAACGTAGGAACTAAAGCAGTTACATCTTTAGGCAATAAAGTAATTTCTAAAATGTCTAAAAGCACTTTAGGAGCCGAAGAGTATGCTGATACAAACACAGCAATTTTAGAGGCCGCAACAGAAAACTATTTTACTCGTGAAACGCTTAGAGAAACAAGCGATAACATTGTAGACATAGCATACAACCTAGAAGATTCAATGCTTTTTAGTCCCTATGATGATATGGATATTGCTTATTTAGACAGTAAAATATTTACAGAAATTAGAAAAGATTATAAACCTATTGAAGAGCTTGAAAAACTTCCTGCATGGAAGAAAGCTATGGAAAGTACAACAAAACAAGAAGCTTTAACTAACTGGACAGCCGCTCAAAAAGAGATGGGTTTTGATGAAGACCATCGGCATTATCTGGCTGAAGTTCAAGAGCAACTTGAAGAACGTGCAGACTTAGACCCTGACGGTGAGATAGACTATGTCGTATCTGAGTCAGTTAATAAATTAAGACAGCTTTACGAAGAAGTTCACATTAAAACAAGCCCTGAAGAAGTAGCTAAGGCTAGTGAAAAAGGACTTGATGACTCTGAGCTAGACGCACTTCACGATTTTATTTCTATTACTGCTCGCAACAGGTTACCCAAACTGTCCGAGGTTGGTTCAGACAAGGTAGCTCGAAATGTACTTATTAAAATAGCTGCCGAAGGAGACATTGACCTTAATACTTTTAAGGCTCCAAAGTTGCAAGACAGTCTTGAGGATGAGTACCCTAAAATACTGAGCGCTAATGAGCGTTTAGCTGCGAGTGAAGAGTATCGTAAACTGTCAACTGAACAAGCCATGATGTTTCGTGCAGAAACAAGCTTTCAAAAAGCTCAATCGTTTATAGCGTTTGCCTTTGCAAGAGAAACAGGTGTACATGTTGGCTCAGAAGGAGCGGCTCACGTAATCGCTATTCGAGGACTGCCTGATACTAAAGCTAAGGAAGCTTTAAAAGATGCAGCAGACGCTAAGAGTTTAACTCGTGAAAGTGCTGGAGAAATGTTTAGCGACCCAAGGCTCTTAGAAGAAGAAATGCCTGAAATATCCTCAAGAACTACCGTTGGGGAAGACGATATTCCTGATGATGTTAGAGGGTACGGAACGCAAGGAGTTGCAGACGAGTACGAAGTACAAGACATTAAACCTATTACAATGAATGCAGGCTACATTGATGTTCGGAACCCTCTGGAAATTAATACTGACCTTGCCGGGTGGGAAGCTGAAAGAATACTTTCTCCCGGTGGTGGCTGGGACGAGTTTTTTGAACCTGAAATTTCAATGAGAGGAGTAAAAATCACTGAGGAGCACGAAGCAAAGATTAATGATTTAAGGGAACGCTCAGCAGAGTTTGAATATTTGTTTGTAGATGCCGATGTACAGGAAAACTATATTTCAATAGTAGACACTTATCGTTCTGACTTAAAAAGAAACAGCATTAACCGAGAGTTTAGAGAGCTTATAGAAGACTTAGGGTTTGATTCTATTAAATACCTCAATGAAGTAGAGCAAGGGTTTGTAAATCAAAGTGAGTATTCTTATATTCTATTTAAACCTGAGCAGTTTAAGTCTACTACTGCGCGTGTCTTTGACCCTAAAGACCCCAGACACGGAGCTGCTTCTGGCGGCTATATTGTAAAAGGGGGTGATACGCTAAGCCAAATCTCTTTAGACAAAGGCATTGAAGTTGAAGAGATAGCTAGACTTAACAACATTAAAGACATCAATAAAATCTTTGAAGGCCAAGAGTTAAGGTTTAGCGATAAGGCTCCAGACATGTTTACAGAACAAGCTGAAGTTGTTGCAACGTCTGAGCCTGTTGCGGGCACAACACCCTCTATCACTGCACCCAGCAAAACGCTTAGTGCTTTAAAAAAATTAACAGGAGAAAATACTAATGGATGAGCAATTTGATTACTTTGAACTAGAAGATTTTGACTGCCAAGAAACTGGCGAAAACAAAATGAGTGTAGAGTTCATCCACAAGTTAGACCAACTCAGGGAGGCTTGTGGATTCCCATTCATTATAACTAGTGGCTTTAGAAGTAAAGACCACAGCATTGAAAAACGTAAGGAGAAAGTAGGAACACATGGTCAAGGTATTGCAGCAGACATTAAAATTAGTTCGGCACAACAGAGGTACACGATTGTTAAGGAAGCTATCAAGATGGGATTTGGAGGCATTGGAATACACCGTGTCTTTGTCCATATTGATAACCGCTCTCGGAGTGGTGATAAACCTCCTGTAATGTGGTTGTATTGAGGGGTAGTATATGAGTATTTTAAGTTCACTGATTGGCCCTGTTACTGGGCTGCTTGATAAGTTTATAGAGGATAAAGACGCTAAGAATGCAATTGCTTTCCAGATTTCAACGATGGCAGAGAAACATGCACAGGAGCTTGCGAAGGGTCAGCTTGAAGTCAATAAGGTTGAAGCGGCACACAAGAACATGTTTGTTGCTGGATGGCGGCCTGCTGTGGGTTGGGTATGCGTGGCTGGCATGGCGGGTAACTTCATTGTTATCCCGATGGCTAATTTTACGTTGGCTTTATCCAATTCTGACATCGTCATACCGCTGGTAGCTTTGTCTGAAATGATGCCGGTGTTAATGGGTATGTTAGGATTAGGAGCTATGCGTACAGTAGAAAAGGCTAAAGGCGTACAGAGGGAAAAGTAAGATGGCAGCTAAGAAGAAATCAACAGTAAACGCAGCAGGAAACTATACCAAGCCTACCATGCGAAAGAACCTGTTTAACAAAATCAAGGCGAGTACAAAAGGCGGTAGCGCAGGTCAATGGTCAGCACGAAAAGCTCAGATGCTTGCAAAAGAATATAAAGCTAAAGGAGGTGGATACAAATGAAAGGCGTAAACCATTATAAGAAAGATGGGACACTGCACACTGGAGGCAGCCACAAAATGCCTGACGGTTCGCTGCACTCTGGGAAGACTCATGGCAAGACAAGTGTAAAGCTATTTCATTTAAAAGACTTGTCTGACACCGCTAAGAAAAAAGCAAGGAAGAAAAAGTAATGGCGCTCGCAAAGTCCCAGAAGTCTTTAAAGAAGTGGACTAAGCAAGAGTGGGGTACTAAGTCAGGTAAGCCGAGCACCCAAGGTAAGAAGGCAACAGGTGAGCGTTACCTGCCTAAGAAGGCTATTAAGGCTTTGACACCGGCACAGTATGCAGCCACAACTAAAAAGAAAAAGGCCGATACAGCCAAAGGAAAGCAGCACAGCGCCCAGCCTAAGAAGATTGCAAAGAAAACAAGGAGCTACAGAAAATGAAAGACAGTAAGCTAACCAACGCAGGAGTAAGCGGCTATAACAAACCGAAGCGCACACCTAAGCACCCGAAGAAAAGTCATGTGGTTGTGGCAAAAGAAGGAGATAAGGTTAAGACAATCCGTTTCGGAGAACAGGGAGCCAGTACAGCAGGTAAGCCCAAGGCCGGTGAATCAGAAACAATGAAGAAGAAGCGAGCAAGCTTTAAAGCCCGTCATGGTAAGAATATAAAGAAGGGTAAGATGTCTGCGGCTTACTGGGCAGATAAAGTTAAGTGGTAGTATGCAGCTGGGGACTTCGCTGTATGTTGAAGTCCCCAGTCATGCAGTATATGAAACAGTTTAAACAGTTGAGAAGGCTGTCAGTTCTCTCTCCAAGAACTCATGCATCTTCTCTAGCTTAGGCTTAGCGTCACGGATAATCTTACGCAACAACACAAGCTCATCTCCCTTAAACACTTCGTGCAGCCGGTCTTCAGGGAGGCCACCCATCTCTGTTAGGATGGCCCCTGAATGGTTAACGATAATTCTAAACGATAGTATATTAGCTTCCTTTGCTTTCATGTATATCTCCTATACTATCTCACAAGCCCCACCGGTACAAGCCAGCTCTTGAGAGCCTGTGGTGTTGTCTTCAGTTTCAAAGTAACCAAGGTCAGTCCAGTTAACACCTACGGGCATCTCTGACGTTAGCTTGTCGTATTCTTCTACAGTAATCTCTTCATAAGGAGCCTGTTGATATGTGTGGTCGCTGACGGGTAGAAGGCTAATGCCACTACAGATGTCAAAGTTATCCCATATCCACTGCGCTACCTGAAGGAACTCACTGTCCGTGTAGTACACTGTGATACTTGGCTTGTGCTCACACCAGTGGTTCTGGTAAGTCTTCCACAAAGCTAACTGCTCCATGGCTCCCACCATCTTTACTGTTGTGCTACCCTTTGGAGCCTTTACAGGAAACCCAAAGACTAACGATGACTCTGACATAACGTCTTGTTCAACGGGAAACCCTGCTGCTGACATGAAGGCTGCAAGCGGGTCTTTCTTGTCTGAACGGACACGACGAATGTAATAATCAGAGAAGCGAGGATGGATGCCACTAGCACTATCAACAAGCTGAGAAACAGTACCAGATGGCTTAACAGCAGTAACAGCCGTAGACTGGTTAATTCCAAGCTTAGCAGCCCATTTCTTGTTGGTCTTAATTGCAACATCTCTTACGTTCTCCAATACTACTTGACAGTGTGGTGAGTCAGCTCGGCTCAATAGTTCGTTGTCCATGATGCCGGTCATGCTTACACCCAGTAAGGCTTCTTCTTCAGTGTTCTTCTTCCAGATGTTCCGAAGATAACGGAAGTCTGTAAGCGTTGCTTGAAGCGTCCCGATGATAGCAGCTACTTCTGCTTTAGCCATTAGTGTTTCTTCAGTATCGTCTGCACGTACTACAATCTCTGAGAGGTTGCAAAACTGGTTACTGCGTAAAATTATCTCACTGCAAGGATTAGTTCCGAAGTCATGGTTAGGGTCACGGCGACCATTACGTGCTGCAATCTTCTGTGCTGCTACACGACTAAACAATCCACGCTCCCCTGCTTTGGATTCATACAGGGTCTGCATCTCATTTAAGAAAGCCTCGAAGTCTGGCTTCTCTGTGTAAGCTACAGAGTTGTTAGCCAGTCTACGGTGACCTTCATTCTCCCACCACGCACCTGACTTAGCTTTAGCCATGCGACCATCAGACAGATTAGATAAGCTGATGAGCGCAGAACGTCTAACACCACCTACAACTACAATGTCAGCAATCTTACACACTACATCGTGACACTCAATGCTTGTTAGCTTACGGCCTTCTGCCTTCTTGAAGATGTTAACACAGAAGTGAAACAAATCATCAAGAGGCTGTGGGCCTGATGCTCTACCGCCAAAGGTTTCTAGTCGTGCGCCAGCTTCTCGAACACCCGACATATCCCACTTAGGAATCTTACCAGCGTATAGCATAGCAATCAACTCACGGAACGCTGAAGCCCAGCCTACCTTACTGTCGCCTACTACAATGGTAGTGTCGGTAGGGTGAAATGACTCAGCAACTACAGGAAGCTTAACGATGAAGTTACGCTCAACACTAAACCCTACACCAGTACCGCACATCAACACGTACATCAACTCATCAAAGCTACGTGGTGAATCAATTGCAAGGTAAGAACAGTTGAACCCTGCTACGTTATCCTTGTCAAGTGCTACACCTGCTGTCATTAAGCAGCGCATTGATGGCATTACTTCTAGGTCGTGTATAGAGTTGTATAGCTTCTCTGCTGTCTTCTTGTCTATCTGCCCACGGTTAGACCAGAAGTCTACGTAACGCTGTACTGTCTCTGCCCATGTCTCTCTACGGCCTTCTGCTGGCATCCATCGTGCGTAGCGGCTCTTGTGTATAAACTGTTGGTACTGTTCCATTAATCTTTATCCTTTAACATCGGGTGAGTGAGTGTAACTATCTTCCATACATCTGAGTAGAAGTCGTACACCTCTTGTCTGTTCTCATAAACTATAACCGCAGGTACATAGACTGGAGAGATTATAAAATAACCTAACGCTTTAGCCACAAACTTTAACTTATACTGCATCTTCATCTTCATCTTCAACTTCCTCCCAAACTCTACCGGCAGTTATAACAAAGAACGGGATAAGTAGTACCAGCCCATCAAATGCCATTGCGGTAATTTCGTTGTTTCGTATAGCCCAAACTGGGCGGCTATCACACGACTCTAAATCTAGGCCGATACCGAAGCGGAACTCAACGCTCCATAGCATGTTCATGAATGTTCCAGTCATCTACCAATACCTTTTTTATTTTCTGTTGTTGTTTAGTGGTGGCCTTGTTAGCCTTCTTCACTTTCTTAAAGTTCTTCTTGCGGTCAAACCTACCCCGCCGCTCTTCTTTTCTATCAAAATCGTCCACTAGAATTATTCCTCTGTGTCAAACTCAAAATAACCATCAAAGCCATTCATTATGTATTGCTCAATGCAGTTCTTTATCGTCTCTTCATCAGGTGTATCAGTGTGCTTGTGCGCCCTAAGATAACCAGCGTCTGTACCTTGCCCGACTATCTCTTCTATCAGTTTATACATTTTAATTCTCATTTCGATATTCCAACTCATTCTGCATTACTTCGTACAGTGCTGGAAGCATGGTTGCCATTTGAGTTTCGATACAAGCTGCTATGTGGTCATCAGTCATATTAGCAAGCTTGACTCGCTTGAAAGGCTCATCGCCGTTCTTACCGTATGTTCCCCACGTTACTACTTCCCTAATAACTTCATGGCTATCGTCTGACATAAGAGTAAACATCTCTTCGTCACCGTGGGCAGAACATCTCACATAATCAAGACCACCATCCAACATATACACTTTACCGTTAGCGTCCTGATGTTCTCTGTAGTCGTGGCGATGAACTGAGTGCAACATTGTTCCATCAGGTGTACGCATCCTGTTTCGCAGTATTTCACTCATAACTTATATTCCTTAGCGCTGTTAAGAAACTCCGTCAGCATCGCGTAACATTCACCTGCATCTGCTGCTAACTCTCCACGATAGGTAAGACCTTTTTCATCTATTACTAACACTACTTCGTCACCAATGTTAAAATTAATACTTGGTACAACCATTGCTTTAGTAATCTTAAAAGTATCACTCATCACCTAATCCCCATCTTCAAACAAAAGTTCCTTTATCAGTTCAGCTAAGTACCACTGAGCTTTCTGAAGGTCTTCTACTGGCTTACCTTTGTAGTCATATCGCCAGAGGTACTTCATGCAGTTACCCTTGAGATAGCCGTTGAATGCTTCCTCAGACATAGATGCTTGGATACCTTCAATACATTCTATCGACCCGTTGTTGTAGTGGTTAGGGTTGTTTACTACGTCTTCTTCATCTTGCCTAGCAATTA
>Ga0307984_1000212_pt1 | contig 24887 bp, 37 predicted proteins | sample EllFjometageno78_FD_203169 | JGI IMG/M metagenome (GOLD analysis project Ga0307984, IMG submission 203169) | Marine microbial communities from Ellis Fjord, Antarctic Ocean - #78 | ecosystem: Environmental > Aquatic > Marine > Unclassified | place: Southern Ocean | collected 2014-10-09
TTTATACAACTTTTTAGCATAAAAAAAGGGATGACGTTAACGCCACCCCTTAAAACTTAGACTGGATAGGAACTAGTCAGCGTTAGCTAACTTCTGAAAATAAGACATAGCGTCATCATCTCCAGCATCGTCTGCTGCATCAGCGGTTGCAGGTGCAACCGTCTTAGGAGCAACAGGTTCCGCTACTGTATCCAACGCGACCTCTTCTTTCACGGTGCGTGGTGCAGTCTCACCCAGAACTTCAAACAACTTGGTTTGGAGTTCGTCATAAGTTTTATAGTTTGCAGGATCATTATAATAGTTGATATCATAAATCTGGTTCATCACTGCCTGAAGTTGAACCTCATCACCTTCTGCTAATGCAGTTGATGCTTTAAACTCTGACTTATCGTAGTTACGATAACCATCAAGTTGACGAATCTTCAGTTGAAAGTCTGCACCCGCCCAAAGATCAAATGGGTCGCAGGGAGTTTCGCCTGGAAATTGTGGTTGCATCAGGTCTTGAATCTTATCAAAGATTTTCTTACCGAACTGATAAAGGAAAACTTTACCTTCATTGTGAGGTGCAGATGGGTCGCTAACAACTTGGATGTTAACAACGTAGTGCAACCTACGCTTTTGCTTACGGACTGTGGCGCGGTCATCTTCGTTACCAGAGTTCCACAACTTAGCGTTGTATTCACCTAGTGGGTCTGCTTGACCCAGTGAAGTCAGAGACCTCTCAATGTACCACTTACCAGTATCGCCTTTGAAACCGTGATCCCAATAACGAACCCAAGGCACATCGCCTTCTGCTGGTAGGAATCGAATTACTGCGTAACCGTTTCCTGCTTTATCTACTGTAGGTTTCCAGATGTGGGAAGTATCTTCTTTCTCGAATTTACTACCACCTGCTGATTCTTTTGCTGCCTCAACGAGTGCTGAGATGTCTGTTCGTCTTGATTTAAGTTTGGAAATATCCATTCTTTTTGCCCTTCTATTATTAACTGAAATATGTTTTACTACACACGATTAGGATGTGGTTCCCTAATCGCTTACTACACCCGATTGATTCCTCAACCTTACATACTATTATAAGCATTTGGACTGAGATGTCAAGGGTTTCCTTCATCATATAAAAAAGACTCACCTTTAAAATCCAAAGGCAAGTCTGCAATACTATCTATTTCTTACCATCAGACACGAACGTGTTTATGCTCTGTGCCATATCCCTAATCTCCGAAAAGGTTGGATATGATGTGGGTTCTGGATAATCAGGATTCTGTCCCGCTTCTACTTCAAAGGAGTACTGATTAATTGCACTTTCTCTACCAGCATGGTATTGGTCAGTGAGTATATCCTTTGCTTGGTTGAAAATATCAAACCTAAGTTCGAACGGGGTTTTGTGTGATGTAGACATAAATGTCTCCTTGTGTGTGTGTGATAAACTTGCCCTTGAGTATTCAAAGGCAAGGTGTTCGATAATATATTAGAGATTGAGAGTAGCAGTAGCGACTACGGCATTTTCTGCCCAGTCAAGTCCACCAATATCATTCTTGCTCAAATCGGTTCCAACATAAGCAACTTCTACATCTAACTTTTCTAGCAAAGTTACAGTGCCAGATACTTGGAAGTTGAAATACTTATCATCGCCATTAGCGAAAGTAGCAGTATCTAAGAAAGTTTCACCAACTTGTGCGCCAAGAGTTACAAATCCAACTTTATGATTGTATCCAGCAAAAACATATGTTGCCTTTCCACTTTCACCATAACCATCGTCTGTCCAGTTAACGCCAACTTCAACGCCTTTCCAATCAGCAGCGGCATATACTTCACCGTAGTCATTGTTGTCGTTGCTACCATCATTAGGATAGGTGTAGTAGATGTAACCTACATCAACCGCAACATCGGATACTGAAAATGTGTATCCAGCACTATAGTCAAGTTCAAGAGTTGCTTCATCGTTACCGACAGAATTAAAGTCGATTGAAGAACCCCAAACACCAGCATGAAAACCTGATGTGTGATTAAGGTTGATAGAACCTTGCATTGCAACATCATCGTTAGATTGACTGATACCACGGAAACGATAGTCGGATGTAACGGCAAGAGAACCGTCTAGTGACAGGTCTTCAACGAAAGTATTGGCGATGGCATTGCCAGCGAATAATGAGGCAGCGACTGCTCCACAGATTAAAGTTTTGTTCATAATAATTCCTTATAATATTAAATAATTAAAAATCCAGATTAACTGGGCGTATTTTTACTTATGCCCAGTCTATTCCAAATTTTTGGTTTAATGACGGTGATAATACCGTCAAATTTATTCGTCAATTGGTAACTCATTTGACTTAGGGAAGTAGTTTAGGTTCATAGCTTCCACTTCTAATTTTTCTTTGATAATGACCGAAATATATTTTTTACAGTCTTCAACTTCTATGGAGTGTACCTCACATAAGTGGATGATAGCATCCATATGTGAGAGGTTGCCCTTACGAACTACACCTTCAATAAGTTTAGTGAATTTTGCCTTTGTCATAAACTCCACAGAGTCGAGAGGAAGAGCAGATTCATTCTTCACTAATATCTTCCCCTTCATCGGGTTCTTGTTGACTCATATCCACCACTTCTACACTTTCGGTTTCTGTTTGAGGCGCATTACTTACCCGCACACTTTCCTTTATAGCATCAATCAATTGTGAAACTTCCCCGTAAGGTTTGGCAAGTAGATAATCAACAAGTGCGTTAAATACCGACTCCGGTATTACTGCTACTTTTTCCACACTTCTTTCTTCGTTATTGCTCATTTAAATTACTCCTTTATATTCATTTCTTTTGTCCACTCCATCCCAATATCAGGATAGAAAGTTCCAATGTCTCTTACGACATTTCCGTCTGCATCATATGCAAGTGCTAGACTTACTGTGCCTGTTGTACTCTCCATCAGTTTTCCGTATCGGTGGTCTAACCAGATACCATCCTTGATGTAGATTTTAAGATTTTTAACATACGCTTCAGTGACTTGAAACTCTTGCCTTTGCTTAGACTCTTTAGAATCCTTCTGCGACTTTAGACCAGAGAGAAGCTCTGTGTTGTATTTCAACCACTCTTTAACTTTGACATAACTCACTGGGTGTTCATCAGGAAGAGCAAGCACATCAGGATGCACACTGCTGTTCTTTGCTGGTGCGCGTTTTGACCTTGCCACTGCAAGACGTTCACTCGCTGCTACTCTCTGCTCTGGTGTCATAGGTTTACGCTTTCGCTTTGTCACCTTGACAACATTTGAACCTAGTTCTTCGTGTAAAGCACGTTTCTTAGCATCACGTTTGTTAGCGCGTTTCTGTGCTGGTGTAAGTAGATGTTCCATCTCAAATTTGCTCATTATATTTCTTTTACCAGTCCGTTATACGATTCCATCGTGGACATTTTAAATGTCCTCCAACCAGACTGGTCTACATCCCAAACCAAAATATTGTCCTTTTCTTTAGGATCATTAGGTAAAGAGTGTTTCCGATGTTCTTCAGGTACTGCTCTGCTGACTAGAGTTGCGTTCATTTCTCTTATAGACCCGTCATTCTTTATAAAAGATAAATTTACGACTCCCTTATATAGATGTTTAAATATTGTTTTACGGGTTGGTCTGTGTCCTTCTTTCATTGGCATAACTATTTTCCTTAAACATCGGAGTGTTTCCCCGACTCACTTATACTATTATAAGCATTCGGAATGAAAAGTCAAGTCTTTTTCTTGGGGCAGGAAACCATCACTTTGACGTTTTTAGGAAGGTTTATTTTGCAATTAGGATGACTATGGTAAAGATAAAAGGTTATCTTAGGGAACTCTTTAAAAATTCCATTCCATATCGGTCGCCAGTTATCAAGCAACTTGTAGTTGTTAGAAGGTTCCCTATCGCTTGATAGAACAACGTCTGTATATGAACGCATATTAGTATCAAACAAAGAATCGAAACCATACATATGAATTTCGTCAGGTTGATGCCGAACAGCAGAATAGTGAGCGGCAAGATGACCGCAGTTAAAGTTAGTTGCTGCAAGATTGGGGTCGCCCAAGTCACAGTATGACGGAACGTGTGTGTAAAACTCGCGGATATGGTGTGCATGTTTTATGTAGAATGAAGAGTGTGAGTCCATCCAAATTTTAGGTCTGTTTGCCAGAACCCATTGATACGTATCAAGGTTTACCGAACCCTCTGTAAGTGCTGCCATCATTTTAAAGTCGCCTATACATGCAGCATAAACATTCCTGACTTCAAACGGTGGAAGATTACAAACGATAAGTTTTCCTTCTCTATCCATGCGGATTGATTGAGGCATAAGTTGTGCGCTATCACCATTACCAAGGATGTGAATTTTTTTCATAAGTTTTTCATCTGCCTTCTAATCTCATCTTTGCCCTTTTCACCTGTCCAATGCATTATTACTGGATTGCTTGGAACGTTATTATCTATATGATCTATTCTAAGGACATTAAACCTATGAGGCGCATCTGCAATCATCATCATCTTACGCATATAGTCACCCCCTATCATAGCATGCATCACTTCTTGGTCTCCACGATGTTCTTTCTTATCAGCGACAGACATCCACTGACGCAAGGTTGGTGGTCTCCCTTCAAAGGCAACGACTCCGGTATTATGCCAGTCACCATTTTCTGGTCTACGCTTACTCCAAGGGTGGTCCTTAACCATTGTCAGTTTATTGTGGACAACGTAGTTGAATATCCCTACAGGGTCTGACATTACTTGGCAGTCTGTGTCCAACCAGCAGACTCTATTAAACTCTTGATGTGCTGCTTCTAACATCGCCTCTATCTTTGAGAACCAACCGTTTGCTTTACAAGTAATAATGCGATGGGCAAAGGATGACACACTTGTAAGCATCTCCTCAGTCATACCAAAGTCGGCAATGATTAGTGGGACTTTGGTATACTTAGAATAGTTATTAATAAACCAAGGCAGTTGCCATTCAGTATTTTTATCACATCCTGTTAAGAAACATTCGCTCATAGTAGTCTGTAACTCTCTCCGTAGTTATGCTTCGCTCCGCAACCTTCCACTCTCTGTATGGTGCTGAAACTATCTCTTGCCTCAACTGGCCATGGATAGTACTCTTCAATGAAGTCAAAGTTTCTATTAGATAAAAATATGTCTGTTGGTTGTGCATACTCTTTTGACTTTGCCAACAGTTTGACAGCAGCATTTGGTTTCACGATGTATGCGTGTGCGCCTGGAAGATACTGCTTTGAGACCAGCGTATTAACACCCAAGGTCTTTGGAGTAATGAACTTGCCGTAACTGGGTGCGCCTAAAGATAGAACTCCCTTGAAGTTTAAAAACTCTGGGAGGAAATCTGTGAAGACTGCATCGTGTTCTAAGACAAGGACATCCTCGTTATTTTTTACAGACCAGTGCCAGAGTCTTTGATGCGACAGGAATGCTGAAAGACAGTTCTCAAAACGAGAATACTTTTCAACAAATCCTTTAGGGTCAATGCCCAGTTCTTTGGCAATAGTGAGCGGGGCGTGTTCCGGTGTAAAGGCAAATGATTTCTCTACCTTCACCCCATATTTCTCACCCGACTTGATACATCGCAATGCACATTTTTCAGACTCAATCATTCCTTCTATTGTTATGACAAATGCTTTCATAGTTTAGTAGTTGTTGATACTCCTGCCTGAACATTAGTGTAGTATGGATAGACAACGCGCAACCAAGGGAATAACTGTCGGCACATTATTGCATCGTTTGGCCACATGCCCACTTCGAGAATTTTGTTAAGAAGTTCTTTAGCGGCATGAGGTCTTATTATATAGGCACTGTTTCCAGCGATGCCCATAGGAAGTGGAGGTTCACTATCGTCATCAATCTTTGGAACCTTATGTATTCCGTTAGAACCGGAAACCATAGAATGAAACTTATTCCCTTTGCGAGTGTTTCCGCGAGGGTCGTTGAGTCCAATGACTCCACACTGCTCATCAGCGTAATCGTCAGGATTAAACTTACGAGTAAACTTTGCATCATGTTCAAGGACAACAATCGGTTCGTCAAGGTCTACACATTTCTTCCACAGACTGAAATGACTCAGGGCGCATGCCTTAACTCTGTTTTGGTCAAGTGCGGGATACTGCTTTTGATGCAGACCTGTACGAAAGCAGACAGATGTTTCGCCATCTGTAGTTGGCCAAGACCATCGGACACTTTTACCAAAGACTTCAAACATAGCATCAATAATAGAAGTGCCACCTTGATCTCCTTTCGGAACAACTGCTTCGAATCGTTCTAGGGAGAGTTTGGTTGATGTTGACCGAATACTTGCCTCCAGACTTTCAACCATTCTAACAGAGTCTGGGTTAGAAGACATTCTTATTACAAATCCCTTCACCTCTTTTGTCCTATGAATACATGGTCTTTCCATCTTGCGGAACGCTCTTCCCAGTTTCCATTATCAATCCAGTCAGCGATGACTCGCAGTCCAGATTCTTCTGCGATTGCTTTAAACGAATCGGGATAGTATCGCCAGCAGTCTATCACATCGTGAACCTTACCTGCTGATGGAGCAATCAAAATCATGTAGTGTCCTTTCTTCAGGACTCGCGTCAACTCAGCAGCAGACCTAAAAGGATTTTTAATATGCTCAAATGTCTGACCAGATACAACAAGGTCTATCGAGTTATCAGGAAGGTCTATCTGATAAGGGTGTGACATAAGGTGCGTGACATTAGGTGCTGTCTCAATATCTGCAATGTAATAGTTCTTACAGATGTCGGAGAAGACTGTCTTGTATGAACGGTCACGGTCTACTTTAATATCTCGTCCACCTAAGTCTAGGATGGTGAGGTCTGTTCCCAAGTTATGCTCGATCTTCGCTCTTGCGAGTTGCATGTTATGATATGATGATGGGTGCATTATGTCCTCTCAATACTAAATTGTGATGTTGAACCTTCTTGTCGAATGACGAGACTGTGGGTTGCTGCAAAATCATTCACTGCCTTCGTCACGCCCACCTTCCCATGCTTCTGGAATGGCCAAGCAAAATCGTCTCCAAGAATAAGTCCACCTTTTTTAACTACCTTCAAAGCGTTATTCAAGTCTCTTAGACAACCTTCGAAGGAATGGTCACCGTCAATGTAAATCCAGTCTAGTTTTCCTTTAAAGGTTTCAAACCATTCGTCAGATGTTTGACGATGGATTTTAACTTGGGGTGATTTGGAGAATCTCTTCACAACTTGATTATAAGTCTTCTCATAGTATGCTTTAAAGTGTTCCTCTGTACTTCCACCAGTAAGTTTCGAATATCGCTCAAGGTAGTTTTCATAACTTCCATGCTCACCGATACTACTCTGGTATGGTTCTACCGACCAAGAATCAACGAGGTGTAATTCTTTAACCCCGCGCTTTAGAAACTCTGCGGATGTGTTTGCTTTCCAAACTCCAATCTCAGCACCAACTGTTCCTTTGCTCACAAGGTACATGATATCCTTCGAGTCTTTGTTAAAATCCGATCCCATCATTGTCTTTGTCTCCAATAATTTTTCTTTGCGCCAGAATCAAAATCATAACCGAACATATCAATGTCTGCCTTGTACCAATCTGCAACTATCTGAATAGTCTTGTCTGTGTAAACATCCATGTATGACCCTTCATTTAATGCTGTCACATTCCTTGCGCGTGACATCTGTGAGACATTGAAATACGCACATAGGTCTGCGTTCAAATTTTCAAATCGCATCATGTCGCACATAAGATTTCCGTTTATGTCTGAGACATGGTCAGCCGCTGGGAACCAACCACGAATCGCACGATGCCACATGTAGTCTTTGCCACCCCAGATAAAACGCTCTTCTAAAAAGTGTTCAAAGGAATCTATGTTGTGCTTGCCAACGGGTTCTTTCTTCTCCACTTCAATAACTTTCTTTGCAAAGAAGTATCGACTGACAACTCTGTCCCAAGGATTACGCGCAACTGCGAATGGGCGATAGAGACTTCGTGCAGGATAACTAATGTCCCTCCAACGCGCATGCTCATTTCCGTGATGATCCCCATTACGCTTCATGACTTCGTGAAGTCCTTGAGTGTATTTTTTAGAGATGTGATTGTCTGGTGATGCCACTATGAGGTAAGGTGCAAGTACAGGACTTTTTCGTATTGTCATCCCACAGCATTTTGGGATATGAATGAACAGTCTCTTTTGGTTTTCAAATATCATAATAGTCTTCTCTGGTTTTCAAGCGATAGTTGATGCAACCTCTGCTCACGGACATTGACTCTGCCGCGAACTTTACCGAGTCATAGACAACTCCTTCGCAAGATATTTTTCTGCCAAGAAGTTTTCTCCTTGCCAACTTGAACTCTTCTGTGTGTTGCTTCCCATAGAAGGGGTTGCGCTTTCCTGTTGGCGGGTTCTCTTTTAGATATGCTTTCCTTGACTCACTTATTTTCTTCTTCGTCCCTTCATTCCAGAAGAAGTTCCCACTTCTTTCTGTGGTAAAGTTGTGCGCTTGAAGGTTCTTGACGCAGTCATTCTCTATTGCCCACTCACTCAGTCTCTCGCGGTGCTGTGGAGTCCTTTGATAGTTTCCAGAGGCGACACCAGAACTTTGGTTTAGATAGTCTTCGCGGGAGCAGACCTTGAGTCGCCTCAACACTTTATGTTCCCAAAGTATTGCTTGACTTTTCATTCTAAACTTTTTGCGAACTTCCACGATGTCAGGTTCTCCCAACTCTGCGCGGAGTGCCGCGACAGGTGCTGAAGAAGTAAAATAAGTTTTCCAGAGGTCGGTCGGTTGGCATCCCTCGGCATACTTGACACCGTAATAAGACTTGCCGACTTTCGTCCAGTGAAGGAAGTAAGTAAAAGGTTCTGTAAGCATCACTCTATTATCCACATCTGGAATGAGAAGTCAACCACTACTTTCTCTTCGCCTCATAGATTACACTGTCCCTAGACTTCTTCTGTTGCATTGCCTTGGTAGTTATTACTTCCAGACCTAACCCCTCAAGGAAGGCAACCATCTCGCCCCTATCGACTTGTAAGGGGTCTGTCGCGTCCGATACCGTGTGGTTTGCCTGATAGGTGTAGTCGATGTAGAGTCTGCCATTCTCTGACAGTTGATCTCTCCAAGTGATAATAGTTTCTTCTGGAGACATAGAGTGGTCAAAGGCATTGCTGTAAACGATATCCCAGTAACCTTCCCATTCAACTTTACTATGGGTAAAGTCCCACTGGGTTGTTAGCGGAAAGGAACTTGCTGTGTCTGATATTTCTGTACCAAGAACTTCAGCATCAGGAAAGGACTCCAGAAACATTTTCTGCTCTGCACCATTGCGCGTCCCGTGACAGAGAACAGTTTTAGCATCACCCTTCATCTGTGCTATGGTCTTGACAACTTTGGCATCCACATAGACATTATCTATTTTTCTTTTATTGCCTTCTGTCTGTGCTTCAACGTAGTGGTCGTAGTCATTGTACTTAAATATTTTCATTCGCCTATTTCCTTCATTAGTGTTTTCACATCTTCGCCTTTGTTGGGAAGTTTGTCCTTTAGGAAAAAATGAATGAAATGTGCTTCAGATATTTTTTCGTCTTTAACGCCTTTGTACAGCGCGTTGTATTTCCAATCTATGTCTTGCACTTTCATGCCAGACTTCTTGACCCACCAGTTTAATAGTGTCTGGTCTGTTGACCACTTCCAGTGACCATCTCCGTCAATGAATCTTTTGAACTCAACTCGGTTTAGAAACTGGCGAGAGTCTTGACCTTTAAAAAACGGGACAATAGATTTGTTCATCACAATCATCCCCATATTATAAAACTTCGCGCCCCAACCATTCCACTCCCAATCGACATCTTTGAGAGACTGGTATTGCATATGAGAATAGTTGTGAATCTTTTTTGCATATTCTGTTGTGATGGGCATATCTCTTTCAACGCATGCCCCAAAGGAACAGTCATCAGAAAGTTGGTCAAAGATATTTGGAGCATTCGGACGGATGTAAATGTCGGCATCGATGATTGCTATTTGATCATAGCGATCAAAGTAATCGAATGCTCTTTCCTTTTCATAGATAGGCAGAAACCCACCATGCTTAGTGTAGGATTCTTTACTACGATTGGTCGCGAAAATGTCTGGGCAAATACGCAACACTGGTTTGCGTAATACTATGTGGTCTATCTTATGAATTTTACAGTATGCTTTTACAGATTCAATGCAGTGTTCATAAAGGGTAGACTGCTGACCAACAGCAACCTGAAATATCATTCGTTTCATTACGATTCCTAATCAATAATTTTCATCATCTCTATTATATATATCGCTACTACTTACTCACCATCTCCGTGTGAGCGGGTGTACAGTCCAAACCATGCAGCACCTGCGCCTACAACTGTACTTATAAGCCCTGCTTGGGCAAGGTCTGGTTGTTCAAGTGACATAAACCACATTGTAGAATAGTACAGTAGCACCATGTAAACAGTAATGAATGCGCGAGGAAATAGTCTCCATGCGTCTATGGTTTTTGCTGCGTGTATCCACTTCTGCCAAGGGTTGACAGAGTGTTCGCTTTTTAGTTCACGGATTTCATCTTTGAGTTGCGAGTTTTCATGTAGGATTGCCATGAACCTATCAAGGTCAACCTCTACTTCGTTGCGGTCAAAGTCTCCGCGAAATTTCTCATCATTATTCACTGAAGTTTTCCATTCGTGTCATTAATCTTTCTGAACGATTGCCCACTTGTCCATACCACGCACTATCTCGTCCTTCTTTTGCTGCGGTAACCCAATCTTTATTTTGCATAGCAGCAGTCATCTTCTTAAACTTTCCGAGGCGAGTGCGTCCCATATTAAAACACATGTTAACAAGGATTTCTTGAATCTCATCAGGGAATCCGTCCCAATAGCAACCGTATAGTTTTGAGCATTCGCTGATGTGCAAGTCAAGGTCGAACTCGAACACCTCATGAACTCGATCTTCGTCTATAGTAGTTCCTAATGCTGCTCTATATTCGGGGTCACTTGAAAGGACAAGATGCCCAACACCAAATGTAAGATACCCTAAAGAGTCTTCGTATGTCTTGTATACAACACCTTCGTCAATCTTTAGTTGTTCGTATACTGATTTTCTACTAGCAGGACTCATTATACTATTCCTTTGCTTAATGCAACTTACTTTCTTGCATCATTTCTTTTGTCATGATGTAGTCACGCACAAAGTCTGACCGAACAATGTCTTGCCAACCGAACTCTATGGTGCTAAAGTTTTTCATCACTTCCAATATTTTTAGAAACTCTTGGAGTCCGTTTTTATCTGCGTTCTTCACAAAGTCTGACTGATAGTAATCACCACAAAGGATGATGCGAGAGTCAACACCAAGTCTTGTGATTACCGAGTCAAGTTCGTGGAAGGTTAGGTTCTGCATCTCATCAACAACTATGATTGAGTTGTCAAAAGTCTGTCCACGAATAAAAGATGTAGAGTGAAAGTTTATTACTTCCTGTTCTATCAATTGGTGGTATGCGCCCTTAAATGTAAACAGGTCTTCGCATAGAGAAATGTATGGAGTCACGAATGGAAGTAACTTTTCTTCTGCTGTGCCTGGAAGAAACCCCATCTCTCTTGTTGGAACAATAGAGCGAATAAGATGTATATTTTCCCAAGGCGTACCTTTATCAAGAACATCCTGTAAGGCAAGATACAAAGCAGTAAATGTTTTACCTGTTCCTGCACTGCCATTTAAAACTAAATGATCACCATCTGCCCACGATTCTCTGGCAATGGTTTGATTGTCTGTTAGAGCGTGTATGACTTTAAGATCATCTATCCTAATCTTTTTTGGTGCGGAAGAGGTGACTTGTCTTTGTTTCTTTTGCTGACTCATGTGTTGACCGTGTTTCCTCTGCCAGAACCTTTCTTAATTCTTTTAATTAAATCTTTATAATCACCAGAAGTCTTATTTAATATGCTTCCAGTATGTGTAACAATGGTGGCAGTAGACTTATGTACTTGAATGAACCTACCACTATCAATCTTTTCTTGAAGAGAAGAATAAGAACATATTATTTCTGTATCTTCTCCAGTCTTTAAATCTCGTACTTCATAGGTAGGCATTATAAGTCCTTATTCATAGGTTGTCTTTTATATAGTATTAGTGGGGGGCAATGTACAATCTTTATTATAAGCATTTAGAATGAGAAGTCAAGAAAAATATTATTTATTTTATATAACGACACTCCACCATTACAGTGGAGTGCGAGATATAATCACCTCCTTAAATACTTTGACTAGAGTTTGCAAGATCAGAGATGTAAGTATCAAGATACTCTCTCTTCCTCTCTACCTTAAATGCTAGTTGTGTCTTTCCTTTTTTGTTTAGTTTATGAATGTAGTGCGATAATTCTACACTATCTTTTCTTAGACGTTCTAACTGGTGTGTTGTTACCATAGGCAAACTCCGTTAAAGGTTATTTAAGAAATCATAATATTTTACATAACAAGTCCAGGTACTGCCTCCTCAATCAATGCTTTTTTAATCGCAGGGTGTGGACATTTCTTGGAAATCATATCTGTTAGTAAAAGTGCATCTTGTGGGTGAACCGACTCAAGCATACCGATGAACATAGACTCTCGTTTTACTGGAGTCAAATCTTCTCCACGACCACCAGTAATAAGGTATGCAAGTTTTGTATTTTGCCTTGCCCAAGTAGATGGTTGTGCGCCTTCGGGATTTGGAGTATATGGAGGTGCGCCTTTAGGAAGAAGGAATTGTATACGGTCATCAAACGTGCATCGTAGATAGTCACAAAATGCAGACATCCTCGCGTAGTGCTTTATCATATCGATTCGTGTTTTTTTATTCTTCGCTGCCTGAATATCTTCAAGCATTTCGAACAACTCCACTCTGCGAGTTGCCCCTGTTTGTTTCTCAGTTATCATTGTCTTACCTCAATATTATTTAGTCACGCAAGTTTTTAGGTGCTTGCGGTGTATCTTACAATTCAAAATGCCGTTATAATAATCATCTCTTATTAAAACATCCCTATCCAATTGTTCTTTAATCTCCATGTAAGATAAATCGCCTTTGGATTTTCCAAAATGAAGTATCTCTCTGTGGAAATGGTTCTCTGTGACACCCTCAGTTACCTTCTGCTTGATGGTCTCATTACTACCATAGTAAGTACGCCAGTCACTTTCCACGATTGACCTGACGCGCCTCTTGCGCTTCTGAGTGATGGGTAGAGTTTTTGGTTTATGAAAATATTTCTTACCGACATACTTCATTCCCGTATCTTTCTCAGTAATGACATAGACAAAACCCTGATATTCCTTTGGTTCGTCTTCGTAGAGTGGGTCATAGACCTTACCCTTATAGTGCCATGTCATTATTACTTAGCCTCAACAGGACTTCCACACATTGGACAAAATGCTGGTTCTTCATTATTGGGTTCGCTTACTAAAACCTCAACTTCTGTTTCACAAACTTCGCACTCCACCTCATATACAGATTTTACCATTTATGCTGCGCCCCAAACGTTCTTCCAGTCACCACTCAATGCTCCGCGAGCATAGTCAGTGCTTTTATTCTCAAAGAAGTTTGTGTGGATTGGTGCATTAATCATTTCTTCAACCCAGAGCAATGGGTTCTTCTTGACTTTAAAAATCCCCTTCATACCAAGACTAATCAATCGTCTGTCGGCAATGTAACGGATGTATTCTTTAACTTGCTCTGGTGTTAGGTCTTCCATAGGACCGATTGCAAATGCAAGGTCAATGAACTTGTCTTCAAGTGCTACCATCTTTTCTGCTATGCTGTAGATAGACGATTTCAAATCATCGTTCCACAGTTCAATGTTTTCTTCAACGTATGTGCGGAAAAGTTTTATCATTGACTCCGCATGCATAGTCTCATCAACGATAGACCAAGTGACAATCTGTCCCATACTTTTCATCTTACCGTGTCGCGGGAAGTTCAGCAACATGATGAAGGAAGAGAACAACTGCATACCCTCAGTAAAAGCAGAGAACGCAGCAATGTTAGTCGCGATAGATTCCCTTGTTCCATTCTTGCTTGAGAGCTCTAAAAGATATTCGTGCTTCTCACGCATCGCTTCGTATTCAAGAAACTCGTTGTAAGTAGACTCAGGCATTCCAAGAGTCTCAATGAGGTGCGAGTATGCCGCAACGTGTAGTGCTTCCCTTGCAGCAAATCCGCAAAGCATCATACGCACTTCGGGTTGCTTGAAGTATGGTAGGTAGTTGTCAACATACGCACCCGCAACATCAATGTCTCCTTGAGTAAAGAAACGAAAGATGTTAGTCAGGTATGCCTTCTCTTCGTTGGTCAGTTTCCTCTGCCAATCTTTGACATCCTCTGCCATAGAAAGTTCAGTGTGTAACCAGTGAGACTGTTCGTGTTTGAGCCATGCGTCATAAGCCCACTGATGCGAGAAGGGTTTAAAGCAGTGTCGTTGATCTGTAAGTTTACTACTATTGGACATATCGTTTTCCTTACCAGAGAGTATTGACATCATTACCGTGAGTCTTTAAATGAGACTTCCAATACTTTCCTGAACCTTTGTAATCTTCTAAATGAAGTCTTTCTGTCTTGCAGAAATATCGTAGACCAGTGGTCGCGTGTTCTTTAAGTAATAGTCGTATCATACCTTTACTTAGGCTTAACTTAACCCTCGCAAGCGAGGCAGGAACCGTCATCTATTACAGCACCGAGGTCTATCTCTTTGATCACTTCGCGTTCGATACGCTTGGAGACTTTGTCTGCCTTGCCGAGTTTCTCTGAGCGACAGTAGTACATCGTCTTGACTCCACGCTTCCATGCGAGATAGTGTACCGTATGGATGTAGAGAATATTTGCATCTGGACGGAAGAATACATTGAGAGACTGCGCTTGGTCAACGTATGTTTGCCTGTCTGCTGCGTGTTCTATGATCCATCGCTGGTCAATCTCCATCGCAGTTTTGAAGACATCCTTTTCCTCCGGTTGCAACCAACGCAGATGTTGAACCGATCCGTCATTAGCAATGATGCTTGACCAAATCTCATCCGAGTCCAGTTTAGTTGCGCCAAGTTCAATCTTCTTATTGATCAACTCAACGAGGTACTTGTTCTTGTTAAGAAATGCACCTGAGAGAGTGTCCTGCCTGTACGCATTGGCACGATAGGGTTCAATGCTTGGTGAGGTGTTGCCCATGATGATGCTACTGGATGCGTTGGGTGCGATTGCCATTGTGTGACTAAATCGTCTGCCTGTCCCTTCCGCATCGGGTGCTTCGCCCCGCTCACTTCCCAGTTGTAAGTTCGCTTCATCTACCTTTGTTTTTATGTGAGAGAAAATTCGATTGTTCAACACCTTTGCCATTGCACATTCAAATGGCATAGACTTCTTCTGGAGGTATGCGTGAAACCCCAGTGCGCCAATGCCGATTGACCGCTCCCGTGTCGCAGAGAACCTTGCTCTTGCCACAGCATCAGGTGCGTTGTCAATGAAAAACTGTAAAACATTATCAAGCATCTCTGTCATGTCGCGGAGGAACATAGTGTTCTTACTCCACGCATCGTAATGCTCAAGGTTGACAGATGACAAACAGCATACGGCAGTTCGTTCCTTGTTAGTAGGAAGAATAATTTCCGAACAAAGATTAGACTGGTGAATCCTTAGTCCCAAGTCTTTCTGAAACTGAGGCATCGCACGATTGCTTGTGTCAATGAAGTGAAGATAGGGTTCGCCAGTTTCCATACGCAACTCAAGTATCTTCTGCCACAGTTCCTTTGCGGATACTGTCTCGCGTATCTCTCCATTGTGAGGGTCAGTTAAATTCCAACCATCGTCTGCATCGCTGTCTTGCATGCACCGCTCAATCAGTTCCATAAAACGATCAGGGATATTGATGCCGTGATGTAAGTTCAAGCAACGAACATTTTGGTCGCCTGTTGGTTTCCGCATCTCAAGAAACTGCATCATGTCTGGATGTGAAATATCTAAGTAAGCAGCGTAAGAACCCCTGCGAGTTTTACCCTGTCGGTATGCAAGACACGATGCGTCATATGTTTTTAGGTGTGGCATTACGCCAACTGACTTTTCGTCAGAAGCGCGAATACCGAAACCGATACCAACACCGCCACCAAGCATAGACAACCAGTTAGTCTCAGAAAGATTCTGGACTAGACCTTCTGCGGTATCGTCAATGTAGTTTAGGAAGCATGAGATTGGCATACCCTTCTGAACCCTGCCATAAGCGAGTATGGGGGTAGAGTAAGACAACCAGTGCTTAGAAGCATACTCGTAGAGTCTCTGTGCATGCTCTGGATTGGATGAGAATGTTTTGGACACATAGGCGAAACGCTGCTGGGGAGACTCTTCGTCATCCCGCATGTAACTTTCTTTGAGTCTCTGGATTCCTAGTTTGTCAAATAATGCATCTCGCGATAGGTCTATTTGAATACCCATATATTCTTGTCGTGCCATTTCTCAGTTCGCCTGTGTAGAATAATTAAAAAATATTATAGTGCAGAATTATCTATACCACCTTTCCCCATACTTACTGTTCCCAGCCTTCGCTTCTTTCTTTTTCCCATCACTTCTATATAGTTGCGAGTAAGTACCTGAGTTTTACGATTCTTCATATTCATCGCAGTAGGGGGCAGAGCAACATTACTAGTACTGTTGGCAGCAATTTCTTCTCTTATACTTTTGAAATCTTTCACTTGTGCAGTTCTCCAGATGTAATGTATATCTTTTGGTTAGTTGGCATATGAGTGACTTCAAATATATCTAGTCCACAAATATTTTCTACAGGATAACATTGATTTTCAACTCTGACTCTGTCACCCTTTTTACAAATTTCTTCACATGTTGAATTCAACATCTTGCCGTCTTCATTCATACGATAAACTCCAGGCGACATATTTCCTTCAGGTAGAATAAACCACTGACTACTTTCTGCTAGTATGTCTAGTCGGTCTATGCCACATGCTTCAATTATCCTATCAATACCCCTGTCTGTAAGTTCTAGTTTTTCTCTTATGAGTAATAGGGCAGCAACATAGGAACCAAACTTACTCTTACCGCCTGGTATTTTATTAACCAATCTTTTTATACTAAAGACTAAACGATGAAATGTATTGTAAACACTCTTATCATCTGAACTGGAAGGTTTCTTAATTTTCTTTCCATTTTCATCAATGATACCCGCTTTGAATGCACCAGTTTCTTCCCAAGGTGTGGTAAGTAGACGGAGGAATCTAAGTGTATAGAGTAGGTCTCCTGCGCGTGTTAGTATTCCCATTAGATATTCCTAAGTTTTTCTATGACAGTTTGATCCATAGAAATGTGTGTATACTGATCTTCTCTTATTGCTTGTTTTAAAATAAGGAAAGGTTTTATGACAGGGAAACTATCTAATCCCATTTTAAACTCAAGCATACTTAAACAGGGTTTATGTCCAAAAACGTTAAGCAGAATGGTGATATGGTTTAAAACCAATCTTTCAGACAATTCCCCACCCTTGTTGTATCTATTCACTAAACGCTTTATATATTTAAAACGATGTAAGTCATCATAAAACTCTTCCGCATTAATGCAACGAGGACTATGGTAATTTCTCGCAGCATATAATATAAAATTATCATCGTTTAAATTTTCAAATAGTTCCATCAGTATTCCTTTGTCTTATTATTACTTATAAGGAATAAATGGGGACTATAGACAAAGAAAGTGTGGTCATTACAACCACACTTTCTCGTTTAACACAGCATAAACCTATTTCTTAGGTTTCTTAGCATCACCATTATTAAGGTTGTCGCCTCGTCTGCTAGGAGACTGACTCTTAACACCAGTAGGAAGAGCTGCTTTGTTGTCTTCCAAGTCTTCAAGGTCAGGGTTAGATTTCTTATGCATAGCAACAAAACCCTTTTCGCCTTCAGATGCAGTGTCATCATAAGGTTCTGATCTGCTTGCGCCTTGAGTTTGCTTGTTCGCTTCCATTACTGCGAGTGCTTCGCGCATACTAGATACTCTCCAGTCTGCTTCAGATGCAAAGTCTTCCTTACGCATACCCTTCATCTTTTCAGATGTGGGTTCACCATTGTCAGACTCTTCACGCATTCCTCTAGCTTTAGGAAGCGCACGACTTATGCCCTTGAAGCGATTGTCTTGTTTTCTTGCAGCTTTATCGAACTTAGCAAGTCCTTGCTTTGATCTCTTTGTCGCTAATACGTCATCCATTTTTTTGTCTTGGTTTTTTATATCTTGTCGTGCCTTATTCACATACCTACCCGCAAGACCTTTACTAATTTCATCAACTTGCTCGCCATCTTCGTCTTTCTTATCGTCTTTCTTGATACCCTTGTTGGGTTTCTTATCGTCCTTGTATGCTTCTTCTTCATCCGCTACAGGGTCGTCACTCTCTTCCATCGCCTTCAGTTTCTCACCGATGACTTGCAACCACTCAGGCATTTCAGAAGACTCGTCCATATCGTCATCGTCTTCATCATCGCTTTCTTTGTTCTTAGCGAATGGATTGACACCCTTCTTAGGTTTCTTGGATTTATTTTTGTCGTCTTCAGAATCATCTTCTTCAGAATCATCTTCTTCGTCCTCTTCTTTGACAGGTTTCTCTCCACCGTCAATCTCGTTGTCGATTGCCTTACGCTTCTTATGCAAGAACTCATCAGACGAATCAACATCACCATCGTTATCGATGTCTTTGTCTTTTCGGTTTTTAAATTTCTTATCGTTTGCTGCATCATCGACAGGGTCGAGTGTCTTTTTCTCTTGGACTTCTTTCCAAGATTCCCATATTGATTTAATTGATTCTATGTCCACAATAATTACTCCGAGTTTTCTTCTGCATTTGTTTTATTTATATTATTATTCATCGCCACCTGACTTTCGTAGTAATCAATAATTGCTTGTTGCTGCTCTATGTAACGCCTTATCTCTGAAAGGTTTAGAGATAGGTTTTCATACCCTATTACTGATGTGGCAATAACAGCAACCGCACCATTCTTCTTTTCATAATTGAAAAGAAATTCTTCTACATTATCAGATGTAATAACATACCATCTAACACCATTTAGTTGGATGGGTCGCGGATGGGCTCGTAAAGGAATCTCTTGTTTTTTTACAATCGTCCTTGTTACTATTTCAGGAGTTGCCGCGCAACCAATCAAACTACCTGCTAGTAATAGACTCAATATAGTCAAATGTTTCTTTAGTCCCAGCATTTATTCTATTCTCTATAAGTCCAGGTTTCTTTAATGTTAAACGTGTCAGGTTATGCCTTTGGAGCATATCTGCCAATTCGTTTTTTCTTTCTTCTGACCTCTGAAGTTCCACTTCAAGTTCAGCAGATAAAACTTTAGTTTTGAGAAAGTCCTCTTGCATATCGTCAATTGCTTTTTTATTATCTTCAGCAGCAATCTGGAGAATAATGTTATTCTCCTCAAGTTGACTTATGATACTCTGGGTATTTTTATAGTACAAATACCCTCCAGTAGTTACCGCACCAAATCCAAGAACTAATACTAATATTAGTATTAAGGAAGACTGCATTATTTTCCTTTCTGCTGCATGGAACGTAAAGTCTTCAAAAGAGTGATGCGATACTTGCGCTTCTGCTCTGGTTTGTCAAGTTTGTCATAGACATTAAGCAGTTTATCTATCTGTGGTTTCTTCAGTCGCACACCCTCCGCACCTTTGACTGGAGATACCCTGATATCAAACTCACCGTTTCCAAAGTTCGCAGAGTCTTGCGCCCTACGCAATTGCATTACGATATGGTCGTCTTCACCTTTTGATGGGCGAACATATGTTGTAGTCTTTGGCAACAGGCGAGTCTTCTTATCTGTGCGCCCCGACTTGGTCATTCGCTTCGCCTTACGGTCTGCGATCATTTCCTTTTCGCGTTGGGTCAACTCATCAACCTGTTCAACAGACTCATATGCCTTTCGGTATTCTGCTCTTTGTTTCTTCGGAGTATATAGTCTAGACCGACCCTTCGACATATTATCTTTGGCAGTCTTGATAGCGAGTCGAGGTTTGTCGCCTAAGCGTATTAGAGTTTTTACATCCCTCTTAGTTTCGCGATCCATCTTCTCTTCAATACTTTCAAGCACCCATTCCAAAGGACGGTATGCCTTGCTTGTGCCAGTATTCTTTTTAGCAACCCATTTGTTATCAGGATACTTTGAACCGATGTGCGAGGAAGTCTTTGCCTTTTGGCCAACCTTTGTTGGTTTTGCTTTAGGTGGAGTTGCCTTGATGTCGTTCTCGTCAAACTGCTCAACATCTTCCCTTACAAACTTAACAGGAACCTGAGTCATGCCTTGCTTACCCATATGCTGTGTTACATAGTGTTCACCGTCAGGCCACTTACCCTTAAAGTCTTTATGAACTTTGGCATATTTCTTCTTAGTCATTTCGATTTCGCCATTCTTATTCAGTTTAGCGACAATCTCATCAATCTGTTCAACCTGTTCGAGTTGCGTTGGGTTGACTTTAGCAACCACCCAATCGGGGACATCGAATGCATAATTTTTTACATACTTAATAGCACCCTTGCTATCGCCCTTTTTCATCATAGCAGCAACTTTCAGTATGTTAGCCTTTTCCTCTGGATCGATGCGTTTTTGTTTGTGGGCATAATCTTCAATTTCTTTGCCAATCTTTTTTGTCGATCCTTCATCAATCTGTTCAACGTTCTCTTTGACGATGTGTCCAGGTTTGTAGGCAGAGGTCAACAGACGAATGAACTTTAGTTTCTGTGATTTGGTTTCAAATACAGGTTCTTCAATCTCACCAGCAGAACTTTCTTGTGTGAGGTAGTATGCTAACCCACGCTTCATGTTAACTTTGATGAGGGGCATGATGCCACCAGCAGTGGTTCCACGACTTGTGTAACGGAAGATTTCTTCTCCCGCACCCAACCTGACACCCTTGGTGTATTTCTTATCGAAGGCATTCAGTTTAAAGATTACCATAGCAGTACGCGCACTTGTTCCAATAACGCCTACTTCTTTGTAACCTTCTTTGCGACCATATGATAACGCTTGGTCTTCACCAAAATCTGGTTTGTCAGTGTATTGAATCTCTATCGCCTTTTCCATCAAGGCATTGATGTTGTAAGTTTCAACGCGCATACCTTCTTTCAAAGACTTAGCATTTACTGCCATATCACCCTGTGCCATGCTGACACTCTTACCGTCCCGCTTGTAGAGGTATGACGCTTGTGCAACAGGATTTTTTACACTCTTCAGGGTAATCTTTTCGACCTTACCACCCTTCAGTTTGCTTTTGCGAGTTACGATAAATTCTTTACTACCGCTTCCACCCATAACAGAACTGAAATCAATAGTTACTTTCTGTTTGCTCTTCAGTCTATCAAACTGTTCTACGCTAATACCGCTTTCGGTAAGATGGTCAACAGATTCCTTCACGCCCTTATATTTCTTCTTTATCTGCGCCACTTGTTTCTTTGCAGCGGTTTTACCAGAGATCCTCTCAATTTTTCCTATTGAACTTTGGTAGAATTTAGTATCATATGCACTGAGCGTTTTTGGGTTTCCCTTTGATTTCTTGAGGTAGCGGTTTATGTCTCTAACTGCATCATCAAGTATTTCTGGGTCTTTTTCTGCAAACGCTTGCGCCTTTCTATCTTTGTTTTGTTTATTGATACGGAGAATTGTGTCTCTTTTTGGCCAATACATCTTGCTACTCTCGTCAACCTGCTCGACATCTTCTTTAATGTCACGAACTACCTTTGCGTGATCTGCTACCAACTTTTGAAGTCGAATTACTTCTTTAGAATATACTTCTCTGCTCTCATCATCAGCATCTTTTATGGCAAGTTTAAGTCCTGCCTTTGCTTGCATCATTGAATCAACTGCTGCCTTGTGTGCAGTTCTCTTTGCTGCGTTAACGTGCTTTCTCATACGCTCACGACTTTTACCAACAGCACTTGGATATGCTTCTTCAACCTGCTCGATAGATTCGGGAAGTTTCCTTGTCACCTTCTGGTGCTTACTCATAGCATCTTCTACGTCTTTCTTAAATTGGGACATAGAAACTTTGGACAGTTTTCCAGATTTAGTTTTCTTGCGTCCAGATAAACCTTGACGATCTCGCATTATGTCATGACCACTAACTTTATTGGCGCGCCCGAAATGAACTTTATCAGTCGCCTTTTTGCTGGAAACTTCAGCAGCAACTTTAGGACCAGCTATCTTCTTAATCACAGACATTGCTTTTTTATAATCATCATCAGTGTATTCATAGTTGCCAGGAGAAAAATACATCTGCACAAGTTCTATCATACGCGCTAACAGTTCCTTGTTGTATGGCACAACTTTCTCATCAACCTGCTCGACAGATTCGTTCCGCTGATCTTTCATTGCCGATTGAACCTTTGCTTTAACGCTCTTCCAAGCAGCAATGTAGTCCCTCGACTCTTCATTTGGCATTAACTCTTTTACTCTGGCATCAAATGCTTTACGCGCTCCAGGTTTCATTGAAGTGCCACCACTCTTCCAACCATCACGATACAACTTTCCAAGTTCGTCATCTGACTGAGTGAGTTTGTGAACCTTGGCGACTACCCTTTTCTGCTTACCAGTAAGGGCTCTCCAAGCATCTTTCACTATTTCTTTTCCTGCCTGTTGATACGTCTTACTGCCATCAATAAGTCCAGGCATAAGCATGTTTATGGGTGGAACTGCTTCCAACAAGTCAATGTATGCTTCGTTGAACTCGACAGATTCAGCAAAGGTATCTGAGAACTTCAGTTTAACACCATGCTTACGTTTAAGCATATCAGAAGCAGTTTGTGATATGAATTTAATCTTTGCCAGCGCAATGCCTTCAAGTTCTTTCGCGGTTCGCGCTTCCAGAAACTTAGTTACCTTCTTCCAAGCAGCACCAGTGGGGTTAACAGTTTTCAAGGTTGCATACTGTTTCCTGAGTGTCTCTATTTGAGCATCGGATAAACCTTCGTCAATACTTTCCATTGTTCTCTTTCCTTTGGGTGCTGGGTGCATTTTATTTACAGCAGTTTTTGCTTGCGCTGCGCTTTTGTATGGACCCATCTCATGAGTCTTCTTACCGTCTGTAACTTTGACAAAGATAGGTGAGGACATTGATGTGCCTCGTCTAACTGTCTTAATATTTATATCACCACGAACATATGATGATATGAGTTTGTCTGTGCTTTCGCCAATAGATTCTTTCTTGCAATCAGGAACCAACTTACCACCTTTCTTCTTAGTGCCAGTTGCCTTGTATCCGTCCCAACAGGAATCGCTTCCAACATTGTCACGCGCCTTTTCCAAGTCACCTTCTTCTTTGTAGATGTCTTTCTTGTATTTAGAAACGCCCTTCTTAGAATCTTTCTTACGGTCACGTTCAACAGTCGCTTTGTTAAACGTCCGTAGATGCTTTGCTACGGGATTGCTCTTACCTTTCATTGATCTATTCCCCTTTAGTCAACTTTATTTATACTATTATTAAAGTGCGACTTAAATGAGACAAGGGTTGTTCCTTCCACAGTATATAGGTCTCTATATGCCATCCTGTCTTTCGATCTTAGGTCTTTCAACTCTTTGCCGAAAACCTTCAACATCTTTTGGTTCATTTGTTTTTCTTTTGTGTAAGCAGATGTCCAAGCAGACTTTGCTGCTTTCCATTTAGGATTACTTCTTATGTTATCGGGTGTCATACCCATAGAGTCTTTGTTCTTACTTGGATCATATCCTAATGACTTCTCTACTGCTTCCCACTTTGCTTTCAGTTTGTCAACAGTTTTCTTATGAGCAGCAACTTGCTTTGCAGAGAGATAGAATACTTTGCCGTATTCTTTTTCTAAGTCAACTCCCTCATCAACTCCCATCACTTGACCAGGAGTTACTGACTTTGCCCAAGCAGTGGATGCGTCAGTTCCCCATTCCATTGTCTGTGGATTGTAAGTTTTCTTTTTACGATCTTTCTTCATTTTATTCTCACCAAGGTGTACCTTGTGACAACGACCTTCTTATAGTTATTTCTCCAATTAAGAAGTCTTCCGTAGATTGCTTATCAAGAAGGGGGATACCATCAACGCGACTCGGTGCAAACAACCAACCCAACACTTCAGATTCTCTAACATCATCGTAAGGTATAAAACTACCCTGAGTTGGATTGAGGTTAACCCCACCATAAATTGATTTAGTCATATCACCATCAACACAGGTGCATCGCCACTCTACATGTACTATAGAATCATTTTCTTCATTTTCGCTAGTTGTATTCGTGATATTCCAAGTAAATTCACTCACAGTTTATTTTCCTTTATACATTTTATATTATTAGTTAACCCATTCTATGGGAGTTTGGTTTGGGACTGTCCTAAACAGTTACTACCCACCTTTATTGTGGATTAATATCATCGGCCAGATAAGTCATCCGATGCGTAGTTGTGCCACTACCAACATTTCCAGTGAGGGTAATATTTAACCCACCAACATTTCCACTTTGAGAGACATTAGGTAAAAAATCTTGACCACTTACATTATCACCGATCACGCCATAAGGAGATGAAAGCAACGCGACAGGATAACCGTCACTGCCAAGTACTGTGGGTGTGATCGTCATTGCAAAGGATTGACAAAGCGGTATTCCCGCAGTACCTGCACCGCCAATAAAGGTCTCAATTAAAAGTGTGCCAGAGTATCTGACAGAAGAGTTTGCGACATAGGGTACAAAATGAGTAAATGTGACGTCAGTAGTGTTGTTAATAGTATCGCCAGTCACAACATTTTCGAAGTCAAATTGCCGAACAGGATTCCCATTAATAAGCAGTCCATTAGCATCAACCCTGATACGCTCCTGGCTACCAGAACCAATCCAT
>Ga0307984_1000213_pt1 | contig 24885 bp, 22 predicted proteins | sample EllFjometageno78_FD_203169 | JGI IMG/M metagenome (GOLD analysis project Ga0307984, IMG submission 203169) | Marine microbial communities from Ellis Fjord, Antarctic Ocean - #78 | ecosystem: Environmental > Aquatic > Marine > Unclassified | place: Southern Ocean | collected 2014-10-09
CAGTAATTAATCTCTCTCCGCCTGTCCTAAATGTCGCTATCGTGCGGAGTATGTTGTCAAGTGCGTCTGGTGTGTGTGCGTAATCTACAATTGCAGTAATGCCATCAGGGCTTTGGACCAACTCAAATCTTCCTGGTGGGGGAGATAGGAGTGACATCTGCGTAAGTGTTTCAAGACCATTAAATCCCAGAAGCTTTGAAACTCCATAAACGGCTGCCAAATTTGATGCGTTAAACCCACCTACTAACCTTGAGTACAAATCCTGCCCATCAAGGTGTAAATGCAAGCCCTGAAGCTGGTTTTCTATGATTCGAGCTTTGAAGTCTGCCATAGAGGCAACTCCAAAGGTTGTTTTTTCTGCTTTACAGTCAAAGACGAGGTCCTCAAAGTATGAATCGTCAGAATTGATTAGCGCAAATGCATTTGCGGGTAGGGAATCGAAAAGCTGCTTCTTGGCTGCGAGATATTTGTCGAAAGTCTCGTGGTAATCAAGGTGGTCATGGGTGATGTTTGTGAAGACTGCTCCGGCAAATGTTGTGCCTGACAAGCGGTTTTGGACGATCGCATGAGAACTGGCTTCAATAAAGCAAAATTTACATCCTGAATCCACCATGTCTCTGAATAAACATTGAAGCGTAAGGGCATCAGGTGTGGTGTGCGTAGCGTCAATAACTTTATTGTTGATGCGGTTCTCGATTGTCCCCACAAGCCCCGTTTTTCTATCTAATAACCTCAGTAAATCATGTAAGAGAGTGACAATTGTGGTTTTCCCGTTCGTGCCTGTTACAGCCACAACCTTCATTTCATGTGTGGGATGGTCATAGTATGCAGATGCGATAAATCCAAGAGCAACTGCGCTGTTTTTTACGACGACAACTGTAACAGATTCAGGACGTACAAATTCTTCAGGAAATCGTTCGCAGACAACAGTGGTTGCACCATTCGTGATGGCCTGTTTGATGTAGTCATGACCATCGACTTGTGTCCCGTAAATTGCAACGAATAGGCTCATCGGTTTGATGACACGGGAGTCGATACTTATCCCCTCAACGGCAATGTTTGTCGTTCCCTGAATCTCTTTGATTCGTGCGTCATATATTAGATCCTTGAGTAGTTTCACGACAATTCTATTCTAATTGTATTCAAATTGTTTAATCGAGTTCCTGGAGTAATTGATTGTGTTTTCACAATTCCGGTCCCTTCATATATCACTTTCATTCCGGCATTTTCTAGCAGGTATAGTGCATCTCGTAATCCCATTCCACGGACATCAGGTATTTCTTTATTCACAAATGTTTTTGAGGATATTGTCACGCTTTCTGCCCCCGTTTTCACCTTGACCCAATCTTCCCCATCACTTTTGTCTTCATAGGGTATCCCTAACATGTTGTACAACATCAGAAGTTCTTCTCTTGCGCCATTCATCGCTGTAGGTAGATGCCTTTCTGCTTTGGCCAACAAAGGCTGATCTTGAACTTCATGAAATGAGGGGTCAGTTGCATAGATCAAATCTGCCAAATCCCTAAACACAGGAGCAGCGATCGTACTTCCATAATATGATCCACTTCTCGTATCTGCAATGACTACAATACAAGCATATTCTGGATCATCAGCAGGGAAGTAACCTGTGAATGATGCGCGATATCGACCACTGGCATAGCCACCGTTGACTGCGATTTTTGCAGTACCTGTTTTTCCAGCGACAGAATAAGGTCTGTTTTTAAAGATATCCGAAGCTGTGCCTTCTCCATCCGGATCACATACTCCTTCTAACATTTCTCTACAGCTTTGGAGTGTTTTTGAAGAGCATACTCTTTCGTTCACTACAACAGGTCCAAATGTTTTAACAACCTCACCTTTTCTTTGCGTTTCTTTCACAAATGTGGGGCGCATCATTCTACCGTCATTCGCAATTGCTCCATACAAGGCCAAAGTTTGAAGAGGCGTTTGTGTCACTTCATAACCAATTGCCATCTGCGTAAGCGAAAGTCCAGACCAGTCACCTTCTCCCACTGTGGAGTATATTTTAGGTATTCCTTCACCGACGAGGTTTATTCCCAAAGGTTGTGTGACACCAATTCGTTGAAGCCCATCTAGGAATTTCTGTGGCTCTAGATCGAAGCATTTTTTTACGGCGAGAGCCGTTCCAATATTTGAGGACATCTCGAAGCATTCTTTGAGTGATATTTTCCCATGTCCACCCTTGTTCCAATTCGAATCTCGCATTCTCTGATCATGGAAAAAGGTCTCCCCATTTCCAGCATCGATAGAATCATTGAGGGTCATCTCACCTGACTCCAGACATGTCATGAGTGATGCAAGCTTGAATGTAGACCCAGGTTCTACAGACGTACCTATTGCGTGGTTGTAACTCTCGAAATATTTTGCATTGCCCTCACTGTCATCAAATCTCTTAAGATTTGTGATCGCTCGGATGTAGCCTGTTTCGACTTCCATTAGAACCACGACACCCCATTCCGCATCGTGTCGTGTCAATTGAGTTTCCAGCGCATTTGATGCAACATCCTGCAAATGCATGTCTATTGTCGTAACGACATCTAATCCCTCTTTCGGTTTCACGATATAATCATCCGTCACAGGCAACCAGGCGCCGCCACTGATCTTCTTTTGCATTTGTTTCCCCTCTTTCCCACCAAGTTCTTTGTTCCAAGAAAGTTCAATTCCCACTCTCTGATGTTCACGGTCAATGCCAATTGTTCGGCCAGCTAACTGTCCAAATGGTTTACGTCTTTCTTCTTTTCGTTCAAAAACAAACCCACTTGTATACCTCCCAGATCTGATGAATGGGAGTTCCTTTAGCTCTTTGTAGTCAGTAAACGGAACTTGTTTTGCAAACCTGGTAGACCTACTTCCGTCCGCTCTTGCTTTGTCAAGCTTTACGGAGTAATCTTGAGGTTTTCCCCCCAGAATTCTTGCCAGTCCGATACATAAAGAATCTCTTTTTGCTTCGAACAACTTCCATTCGATGGCTTCACATTTGGTGTCCCATCTTAAATCATACACAGGCACACTTGTCGCGAGTAGGCTCCCGTCTCGTGCTTGAATTTGTCCTCTAGCAGGGTCAATCGTTCGAATACTGTTTCTGAATTCAGCGCCTCTTTCAGACCAGATTTCATTCTCAATTGTTTGAATTGAAAACAATCTCCAGAAAATGCATAGCCCAACAAAACAAAGGCACACGAAGACGACCCAATACCTGCCGGTCGCTACTTTGTACGCTTCTATTTTTTTACTCCTTAAAGTCATTTGACATCTACTTCAAGGAGGATAGGCTGCTCTATAGGTTGTTCAAGTCCGAGAAATGCCGTTGCGCTGACCACTCTACTTTGTTGTAGTCTTGACTCCAATTCAGATCGCAGTGTTTTATATTCTGCGGTGACTTCTTTAAGAGAATACTCGGTCTTCACTTTCTCTCGTTCGATATTCTCAAATTTGTACCCCAAACTGATGTACAATAAAAAAATACCACACATGAAAAGCAGATATGGAATGTGTGTTGTGATTCCTTCACCTGTTAAGAAAGTACCATTTAATATGTCGCGAAAAAACTTCCCTATACTGTTGTTGTCTGATTTCTTTTTTGTAGCTTTTTCCTGACGAGTACTCTCAGATTTATGATTAGAGATTTTGCGTGCTTTTTTTGCTTTCTCAGTGGCTAGTTTTATCGCTTCATCAGCCGCTTTCTTTGCCAATTCTTGGGCTTCAATGCGTGCGTTTTTCTCTTCTTTTGTAAGGCGTTTGTTCCCTCTAGAACTTCCGACTAGAGACTTTTCTTTTTTATTTCGTCTAAATAACCACTTCATGATGCATTCTGAAATTCAGTTCTTTCAGCTACGCGAAGTCGCGCACTTCTAGCACGTGGGTTATTCATGACTTCCTCTGGCGTTGCAACAATCGCTTTTCGTGAAATAGGTACAAATGGTGCGTGTATTTGACCTTTAATATCTTTTTCAACTTTGTCCTCAAAATTCCCGGACCTCATAAAGTGTTTTACCAGACGGTCTTCGAGACTGTGGTAAGAAATCACGACCAATCTCCCACCGGGTTTAAGCAATTTCGAAGACTGCTCCAGCAACTCTTTTAATGCTGCTAATTCATCATTGACTTCAATTCTTAAGGCTTGAAATATTTGAGCGTAAAATTTATTTTCTCTTCCACCAGGCGCCATCTTACTTAGAACCTTCACCAGATCTTCCGTTGTTTTTATGGGTGCCGTATGATGGGCGGCCACAATTTCACGCGCAACTCGATCTGGTCGATTTACTTCACCATACATTCTTAGAACGACCATGAGTTCTTCCCAAGTGTATTCGTCAATGACTTCAGCTGCAGAGATACCGATTTCTGGATTCATTCTCATATCTAACGGTCCGTCCATACGTAGTGAGAAACCTCTCTCTGCGGTATCAAATTGATGAGAAGAAACGCCAAGGTCTGCTAGGATTCCGTTCGGATTTTCTACACCATGTAAGCTTAAGAATTGCTTGGCATATCTAAAGTTTGCCTCAACCAGGGTAAATCGCTTGTCATCAAGTGTGTTTGCAACAGCATCCGGATCTTGATCAAATCCGAACAACACTCCTTTTTCGTTCAGGTTTTCCAAAATAACTTTGCTGTGCCCTCCGCCTCCGAAGGTCGCATCCATCCAGGCCCCGCTGCCGTCGCCGAGTCTAAGAGCCTCTATTGAGGCGTCTAGTAGCACGGGGACGTGGTAGGCGTTTGTCATTTGTTAGGTGGCGTTTCCTGGTTCGATATCCTTGCGGACGTCTTCAGCTAAATTTCCAAAATCAAAGTCGGTGTCGTCACTTAACACTTGTTTTCCATATCCTTCAACAGTCCATATCTCCACTTTTTCACCAAGTCCAGAGACGATGATTTCATTGCTTTTTGACAAGTCTATTCCAGCATATTCAAGCAGTGCGGTCGGTACGTTTAATCTTCCAGAAGCGTCTAGGTTCACAATAGTAGCCCCCTTCATAAACTTCCTTTGAAACAATTGATGCTTTCTATTGTAACGACTCAGTTGCGTCATTTCAGTGTTCACTTTGTCCCATTCTGGCTTCGGGTAAAGCACCAAGCATCCTTCAAAAATATCTCGGTTAATGACGAGCCCATGATGTAGAACCTTGTCCAATTGTCGGCGCAATTTGGCAGGGAACATGAGGCGCCCTTTGGCGTCTATTCTACATATATGTTCTCCTAATAGATTGAGCATTGTCAGAGTTGTCTGGAATTCACAAAATTAGTCAAGATTCCCCACATATTCCCACTAAATGACACTTTCTACCACATTGTGGAAAAGTGATAAACATTAAAGAGTTAAAAACCTATGTTATTCAGGGGGTAGCGAAGATTCAATAAAATCGATAAAAGATCATTTCAACATGATATCAACATTGAATGTGAACAACCCAACGTGGATGTTTATGTGAATGTAAGTGCGAGTAATGGTTGTTATGGGTGTAGTTTGGCCTTTCAAATAAGAAGTGATGGACACGAATATCATTGAACTCGGAGAATACAAATATGTTGAAGAGGGTGTAGGAGAGCCGCTCATCGTCTTGCACGGATTGTTTGGTGCGATGAGTAATTTCTCACATGTGAGAGAATATTTCAGCAAGAAATTTAGGGTGATTACTCCCATACTGCCCATTTATGAATTGCCCCTTCGTCAGACAAATGCCAGCACGATTGCCGAACACATCAAAGGATTTGTAGACGCAATGAACTTAGATAAAGTTCACTTACTCGGAAACAGTTTGGGAGGGCATGTAGGTTTGATTTTCACAAAGAATTATATAGAAAGAGTCGCTTCTCTCACCCTCACAGCGAGCAGTGGTTTATATGAAAATGCTTTTGGAAACAGTTTTCCGAGGCGAGAGGACAAGGAATATATTAGGAATAAGGTTGCGGTTACATTCTTTGACCCGTTATTGGCAACTGATGAATTGGTTGAGGAGTGTTTTGAAGCTGTGAACAATAGGAATAAAGTGTTGCGGATTCTCTCAATCGCCAAATCAGCGATTCGTCACAATATGGAAAAAGATTTGCCTGCCATGACGATTCCAGTTTGTTTGATCTGGGGTCGCAATGATATCGTTACACCCCCAGATGTTGCGGAATCTTTTTTAGCGGGGTTCCCAGATGCGGATCTGTTTTGGATCGACAAGTGTGGTCATGCTCCCATGATGGAGCATCCAATGGAATTTAATAAGATATTATCTGATTGGTATGATTCCCGTTCAATAGGAATCCAGTCTTAGGACAACGTTAAGTCATGGAAATTTCTCAGGTTGAATTCGTTAAAAGCAGTGCCCATCCGAGGGAATGTCCTGAAATGGATAGGCCTGAGTATGCTTTTATTGGCAGGTCAAACGTAGGGAAGTCATCTCTCATCAATATGTTGGTGGGAAGGAATTCGATGGCAAAAATTTCCAGTACGCCGGGCAAGACTCAACTCATCAATCATTTTGCGATTAATGGGCTAGATCTCGACAAGAAAAAAGACACAACTCCTTGGTATTTAACTGACTTGCCAGGGTTTGGTTATGCAAAAATCAGTAAATCAGAGCGCATTAAATGGGAAAGAACTTCCAGGCAATTTCTAGAAGGTAGAAAGAATCTTTTGTGTACAATGATGCTCGTAGATTCGAGACTGAAGCCCCAGAAAGTTGATCTGGAATTTATGGCTTACCTCGGCGAGACGGGGCTTCCGTTTGTCCTTGTATTCACGAAAGTAGACAAGCTTAATAAAACAGAAAGAGAAGCGTTCAAATCAAAATACGAAGCGGTGATGCTTAAGCAATGGCATAAAATGCCTCCCATGTTTATTACCAGTGCAAATAAAGGCGATGGGAGAGAGGAGCTTCTTAGCTTTATTGAGGTGACGAATCAGCTTTTTTAACCTTGTCAGAATCATCATCTTTCATGACACCGATTCTTTTTGCCAGTTCTCTCGTGAAGCCACGTAGCGCTTCAGCATGAGGTTTGTCAGAGGTTGAACGTTCAAAGGTGTCTGCAAGCGTCATCATTGTTTGGCATACAAAATGGCGCATTTCTTCAACACTCATGTTCTTCGTCCACAGGTCCATATTCATTAATCGACCGTCCTTGTCATCCCACATGGCAAGCGACATCGCCTTTGAAGTTCTTTCCTCACTGTCTTCTCCTTCTGCAGACCAAACTATGTCTGTTGGAACATGGTTCTCATCTGTGGAAACGGTAATTTTAATAATGTTATCTGGCATCATATTTTAATGTTCGGGTCTGTACGATTTAAGAAACGGTATGTGATTTTGTTCGTTAAATAATTCTATAATTGTTGTTTCAGGATTTCTATCCATATAATCTTCGACGATACGCCACCCCATCCAAATCCCAAGTCGATCAGGACTTTCTTGTGGAATTGATCCAGCTTTTGTAAAGGGACCATCTGAGAGCCATCTTTTATAAATGGTTCTGTTCGTTTCAAAAAGCACTTTAGAGGGTTGTAATTCTAGCCATATTTTGCTTTCATTTGCTTCAGCCCAATGCAATTTATCTGGAGTCCAGTCCATCAGAAGATGGTCGTGGAGTTCTGGCAAGCATTTTTTCATAATCCATAAAATTTTCCCCCAGTACATGATGTCATCAATGCACCGTTTGCCTGTATAATATTTCTCAGAAAAGTAGACCAACAGCCAGCCTCTGAAGGTATCTCCAGCCATAAGGTCGGGGTGCATTCTGAGTTGTTGATACTGAGGGAATCGATCAGGAGGAAGAAGTCCGACAATAGGATGGTCTGGACCTATAAACCATTCAACCCCCACCGCGACATATTCCTTGCGCGGATAAATTGCGAAGTTGAATCCACTGGGCATCCAAACAATTGTCGGAATGGTCTCTTGGGGCATGAATGCATGGAAGCGTTTAAATCCATCTTCCAGCGTTTTTTCAACAGATTGTAAATACGCTTTGTCTCCAGAAGTTGTGTCAATCGCTTCCAATGTCTCCTGAGTGTCAGGATGTTTGATAAATCGACGCAACTCCCTAATTGTAGAGATTTTGTCTGCAGCGCCTATTTTTAGAATATCTTCGGAGTAATCCACCCAAAACTCGCCGTATTTCTGATGAAGTTTATTTAATGCGAGGCTGTCATTGCCTGGAAGATCTTGAATATCCTCGATAAAATGAAGGGCAGTAAAAGGCGGATCTAAAATAACAGAAGATGGATCAACTTCCCACTTATCGTTGGAGCAAGAAAATAAAATAAAAGAAATAAACATTGAAAAGCACAGTGAAAACGGGCTTTTACGTCTTGTACACAATAGACCTCTCAATAACGTGGTACGAATTTCGCTTGTTCCCATGCATTCTAAGTTTAATTTTACTTTTACAACTGCAAAGATGAGCACACTTATGCGTACTATTCAAACTTCCCTTCGTTCAACCACAATATTGGTTGCTTTTTTAGCTGCTTTCAGCTTGTTTTTCTCAACAAAATCAACCGCTCAGGACTTTAAGATGGGTCTTGCGATTAGTCCAAACACAGCTTGGATGGTGTCAACCGATTACGATCATGAGACACTTGGTGCCAAAGTTAACTTCGGTTTTGAGTTCATGGCTGACGTACTTTTCTCAGAAAATTACGCTTTAGGTCTGGGTGTCAATGTTTTTAATACGGGTGGTGATGTTCGGTATTTGGTGGTGGATCCGGAGGACGATGACTACCTGATGAACGTCGACAGAAGCTACAGCCTGCAATATGTAGAGCTTCCGTTAACGTTTAAGATGCGGACAAATGAAATTGGATATACGACTGTTTTTGGACGTTTTGGCTTAGGGGTAGGGATGAATATTAAAGCGGAAGCTGACGAAGCCAGGTACAGGAGTTATCGGGAAGTAACAAATGGAGAATGGTCAACTTATGATGTAGGAGGGTCTCCAATTAGCGACCGAATTCCGATAGATTCAGATGTTAAATTGTTTCGTGCATCGATGATTATCGGTGGTGGAATCGAACGAACTTTAAGTGGATCGACAGCCTTGGTGGTCGGCCTGAATTACAATGCATCTTTCACCAATTCGCACAAGGATGTTCAACTGATTAACGTTGACAGTTCACAATCACCTGTTGTTCTTTCAAATGATATTTCTACTAGCGAAATGAAAGGACATGACAGTTTTATCTCCCTTTCTGTAGGCATCCTTTTTTAAATGGCCTTTGACCCTCACAGAGTAGCTGAGCATATTTCTTCTTGGCTCAATTCTTATGCAGATGCTTCGAAATTTGATGGTTTCGTTTTGGGCGTGTCTGGTGGGATAGATTCAGCGGTAACCGCTACGCTATGTCTGAAGACTGGCAAGCCTGTCTATGTTGTTGACTTACCGATTCATCAAAATCCAACTGAATTAGAGAGGTCAAAAGAGTTGTGTGTTTCTCTATCTCAAAGGTTCTCTAACATGACGGTTTTACGCGCTCCACTTACGGAAGTTTACGAAGCAACAAAAGCAGCTTTGCCCGACTCTGTAGACTTGTCCCAGGGACTTGCGCTGGCAAACACACGTGCGCGATTGCGTATGACCTTTCTCTATGCAATTGGCGCTCAGAGAAGAGCCTTGGTCGTGGGGACAGGAAATAAAATTGAGGATTTCGGTATCGGTTTCTTTACCAAATATGGTGACGGAGGGGTGGATGTCAGTCCCATCGCTGATTTGATGAAATCGGAGGTCTATGTGTTGGGCAGAGCGCTTGGTGTTCCTCAAAGTATTCTTGAAGCAGCACCGACAGATGGGCTCTGGGGAGATGGTCGCAATGATGAAGACCAAATCGGTGCGTCATACGCAGAGCTAGAAATAGCGATGAGATTCTCAGAAGAAAATGGCGATTCGAATACGTTAGAAGGTCGTGAAAAAGAGGTTTACGGAATTTACACCAGACTTAACACTGCAAATCGGCATAAAATGGACCCGATTCCAGTTTGCACAATCCCGAGAGAGTAGTCCGAGTCACTCTTTGGTTTTCGAGTCGATCACAATCGTTACTGGTCCATCGTTTGTCAGTTCCACTTCCATCATCGCACCAAATTTTCCAGAAGCAACTTCCTTTCCAAGTATATTCTCGCATTCTTTTATAAAGCCTTCATAAAGTGGAATTGCCTTTTCAGGGCGCGCCGCTTTGACAAACGATGGTCTTGTCCCTTTTTTCGTGGAGGCATGAAGCGTAAACTGAGAGATTACTAACAAACCTCCTTCAACTTGCTTGATATTCAGATTCATTTTCTCATCTGAGTCCGAAAAAATCCTAAGTCCAGTAACTTTTCGTGCCATCCAACCCACATCTTCGTCGTTGTCAAGGTCTTCTATTCCTAGTAAAACAAGGAGTCCCAGAGCGGTTTGCCCCAAGATCTCACCGTTCACGTTCACAGAAGATTTGGATACCCTTTGAATAACTGCTCTCATGTGCGAAAGTTACCTCATGAAACGCTTCTAAAATGGCTTCGCATTGCTACCTTTACTTATTCAATTGAAACCCATTTTATAACGGATTACATGCCTACCATGACCGCCTCTACTGCTCCGGCTACCTTGAAACAAGCTCAAGATATGGGCCTGACTACTGATGAGTTTGCTGCTATCGAAAAGATACTTGGCCGCACCCCTAATTTTACGGAAATGTGTATATACTCTGTGATGTGGAGTGAACACTGCTCATACAAGAATTCGATTAAATGGCTGAAGACGCTCCCGAAGGATGGAGATCAAATGCTTGTAAAAGCTGGCGAAGAGAACGCGGGAATCATCGATTTGGGGGATGGTATAGGTTGCGCTTTTAAGATAGAGAGTCACAATCATCCATCTGCAATTGAGCCATATCAGGGTGCAGCTACTGGTGTAGGTGGTATCAATAGAGATATTTTCACGATGGGTGCCAGACCGATTGCACAACTGAACAGTTTGCGATTTGGCGATCCAGAACATCCACGTACGAAATGGTTGGTAGAAGGCGTTGTAAAAGGTATCGGAGATTACGGAAATAGTTTTGGGATTCCAGTGGTTGGGGGAGAAGTATTCTTTGACCCTTGCTACCAAGTGAACCCCCTTGTTAACGCGATGTCAGTAGGGCTGTTAGATGCAAAAGAAATCATTTCAGCGACAGCAAAAGGCCCAGGAAATGCTGTTTATATAGTAGGTTCGGATACAGGGAAGGACGGAATTCAAGGAGCTTCCTTTGCTTCAAAAGACATTACGGAAGAAAGTGCAAATGATTTGCCATCTGTCCAAGTTGGTGATCCTTTTCAAGAAAAACTTCTCATGGAGGCTTCGCTTGAACTCGCAAAATCAGATGCAATTGTTGGAATGCAGGATATGGGCGCCGCAGGAATTACGTGTTCTACCTCTGAGATGAGCGCTGCAGGGGATGTGGGTATGGATATTCATCTTGACCGGGTCCCATTGCGTCAATCAGACATGGAGCCATTTGAGATTCTTCTTTCAGAGTCGCAGGAAAGAATGCTTGTTGTAGTTGCTAAAGGGAAGGAACAAATTGTTGAGGATATTTTTGCCAAATGGGACCTTCATGCCGTTCCTATTGGAGAAGTAACAGAGGGGAATACGATTAACTTCTTTGTGGGAGATGATATTGTTGCGCAAGTGCCAGCATCTACTCTTGTGCTTGGTGGTGGAGCCCCAGTATATGAACGTGAGTATTCTGAGCCTGCTTCGTATGCCGAATCACTGGCTTTTGATCCGGCCTCGGTTCCAGTCCCTTCTCTAGATGAAGCCATGGAGTTGGCTCATGATCTTATTTGCTTGCCAAATATTGCTTCTAAAAAGTGGGTTTGGGAACAGTATGACAGTATGGTAGGTACGCTAAATAGAACCACAAATCGTCCTTCAGATGCTGCAGTGGTTGCTGTTCGAGGAACGAAAAAAGGTCTTGCTTTAACAGTAGATTGTAATGCGAGGTATGTACAAGCTGACCCAGAAATTGGTACAGCGATTGCCGTTTCTGAAGCTGCGCGAAACATCAGTTGTACAGGAGCGACTCCTTCGGCAATTACGAACTGCTTGAATTTCGGAAACCCCTATAACCCAGAAGTGTACTGGCAATTTGTAGGTGCAATCAAAGGGATGACCCGAGCTTGTGAAAAGTACAACACGCCAGTTACCGGAGGCAATGTAAGTTTTTATAACCAAACAGCGAATTCGGATGGTACCTCAACCTCTGTTTTTCCTACACCTACAATTGGTATGGTAGGTATTATTGAAGACAGAGAGCAGCATATGTCCCTAAACTTTAAAAAGAAAGGTGACTTAATTTTCCATCTGGGAGAGCTGTCAGATTGCATCAACTCGTCTGAATACCTTGCAAATATGGTGGGGATAAAACAATCACCTGCTCCGAAATTTAATTTAGATGAAGAAGCAGCGCTTCATACCTGCATCAGAACCCTGATTGCCAAGCAACTTGTTACTGCTGCACACGATATAAGTGATGGAGGGCTTTTCACTACTTTGTTGGAAATGTCTATGCCAGATATGTTGGGTTTCGATATTGTGTCTGACGATGAACTTCGTTTGGATGGCTTCTTATTCGGAGAAGCTCAGGGTAGAATCATCGTGACTTTGGCGGAGGAAGATCAGGATGACTTTTTTGATGTCTGCGATGCGAATAAAGTTGGTGCAGTCCTTCTAGGGCATGTTACAAAGGGGAAAATCGTCGTTGATGAAAAGCATTTCGGTTTCTGTTCGGAGCTTCGTGCCTACTATGACAATGGATTTGAAGAAGCGCTGGATTTATAATTTAAAACAGATCGTTTAATGAGTTTACGCCAATTTGTATTTAGTAAAACCTTTCTAAAAACTATTTTAGTTGTTGGGGTAACTTGGGTTGTGATACTCGGTGGGAGCATGATGTTTTTACACTTTAACAGCCGACCTTGGTCTGAGCGTGAAATTCCTTACCTGATAGGGTTGCCTCTAGATTCGGCGTATATGGTGATAGAAGATTTGGCGCTACTTCCGATTCATCTAGATTCTGTGTATAGCTCTTCTGCAATTCCTGGAACAGTACTTGAACAATCTCCTCCAGCTGAAAGTTCAGTTAAAAGTGGACGCCCCGTATACCTCACAACTTTCAGAATGACTCCTCCTCAAGAACGTATTACCGTTCACGAAGGGCAAGATGCCAGATTGGCAAGAAATATTCTTGAAAGAAAGGGTTTTATTGTTGAAGAGCGAGAGGAGCCTAATGTAATCCTTGATGGTAAAGTTGTGAGAGTTGAGTCTAATGGAATATCACTCTCTCCTGAAGACAGACGCAAGCGCAATTCTAAAATCACTTTATACGTTGGGAAATCCTCACTTCTGAGAGTTCGCATCCCATGGCTTTCAGGCTTAAATTTAGCGGATGCCTCCGAAAAACTAACAGAATCTTCACTTTCTATCGGATATGTAGAATTTGGAGACAGCGTATTGACTTCCCAAGACTCATTACGGGCGATAGTTGTACGTCAATATCCATCCTCATCTTCTGGAGTTGTAAAAGCGGGAACTTCTGTAGATTTGGTTCTCAATACGGTCATTAATTAACGCACGATGAAAAGAATTTGCTCTCTATTTTTCAGCTCTTTATTCTTCCTTTCTTTGGTGGCGTTTACATCTTCAATCACCGCTCAGGAGCTTGAACGTGACTTGGTCTTTACGCCGAATGAAATTCCGTTTGAATCTCCTGCCTCATCTTTGAATCTTCAGATTCGTGGTGGCAGTCCTCCGATGGTACTTCCATTTTTAGATGATTTTGCTTGGCCTAGTTTTTTTGAGGAATCAGGAGTTGATAGGCCAGACTTAGTAAGGTGGGATTCTAGTCCTGTACGTAGAACCACAACTTTTGCACTTAATCCACCCACGATAGGAGTGGTTACACTTGATGGATTAGATGCGGGTGGCTATCCATATGAATTTAACGGTCTCGATGCACATGGATGGGCGGATACGTTAACCTCTAGGGAAATATATTTGGGTGGGCTGACGGCAAATGATGAAGTGACATTGTCTTTTTGGTACGAAGGTGGGGGGATAGGCAATTCACCTGACCTTGGTGAAGACTCGTTAATCGTTGAATTCAAATCTATAGGTTCAGAGGGAGACCTGTGGACGAGGGTTTGGGAAGATTCGCTTGTTGTCATGTCGTCCAATACCTTTACGCAAGTGGTGGTCCCCATTTCCGATGGCATTTATCTACATAATAATTTTCAATTTAGATTCCGGAACTATGGAACGTTAATGGGCAATGCAGATTTATGGCATATTGATTACGTGTTTGTTGCTGAGAATGGGGTTACGGGGAATCCGATTGAAGAATTGGCATTTCAATACACGCCGTTTACGTTGTTAAGATCGTTCTCTGCGATGCCTTGGACACACTATTCCGACAATCCTGAATTTTATATCAATGATACATTGGTCGTAGGTCATACTAATTTTGGAATGGGCCCCAACAATCAAGAAAATACAGGGATTTCTATTCAACTTCAAGATCAGGATCCCATTGCCTTTGAAAATGAATTCATTCAAAACGTAAGCGTTTCAGAGGGCCCGTTCTCGACCGAATATATGGCCGATTTGCTCGACTCTCAAGGTGTTCCGGCCTCTATCTTATTCAATCCAGCTTCCTCAGATACAACAGCGGTTTTCGAGGTGTCTTTGTGGGAAAATGAAGTGGGATACTATACAAATCATTCTGCGGTGTATGACAATGACAGCATCGGCTTCTCCCAAGTCTTTACGGATTATTATGCTTACGATGATGGTACTGCAGAAAAAGCATATGCGCTTGAAGCTACTGGGGGCCAACTGGCTGTTCGATATCCTCTGGCTCTTCCGGATACCTTAGATGGGTTGCTGATTCACTTTACTCCTTTTTACGACAATGCCGAATTGGAAACGTTCGTCCTCAAAGTTTGGGCTGATAATGCTGGTGTTCCTGGGGAACAAATCGACACCATGTATCAATTTCACTCTCCACAATATTTTACTGAGGGTTATGATTTGTTTGCCTATTATGCTTACGACAACCCTGTGCCTGTAAGCGGTATTATCCACGTAGGGTTTATTCAACAGAATGTAGATCGATTAAATATCGGGTTAGATAAAAACTCAAATGCAAATGCAGGTAACCTTCATTATAAATTGAGTCCAGGAAGCAATTGGCTCGCTTCCGAAATACCTGGATCGGTGATGATACACCCTGTTTTAAGAGCAGGGAAGGTATTGCCGTCAAGTATCGAGGACATTGAAACATTTGTATATGGTGAGATTTCATCTGAACTTTATCCCAACCCTACTTCGTCTGAAGTTTCGTTTGAGACTTATGAAGATATGGTTTGGTCTGTTTATTCTCTAAGTGGCATGGAATTAATGCGAGGGGAGTCAAATTCATCTATGAAAGTGACTATTGACACTTCTGCCCTCCCCGCGGGGATGTATTGGGTGCGTATGACAAAACCTTCTACGTCTGTGTCGTCTGGAAAAAAACTTATAATATTGCCTCAATAAACAAAGCCAAGATGAGTGAAGAAGATAATATTGAAGACAATATTGATGAGTCGGAAGAGCTTTTTGAACATCACAGGATAGAAGCAGATCCGGGGCAACAACCTCTTCGGGTCGATAAGTTTCTCATCAGCCGAATTGCGAATATTTCGCGCAACAAATTGCAAGTTGCTGCAAAATGTGGATATATCCGTATTGATGGCAAATCGGTGAAGTCAAACTTTAAAATTAAAGCTGGTCAAGTCGTTACAGTAGAATTGCCTCAGCCTGTATATGAATTTGAACTCGTTCCTGAAAAGATGGATCTCAATATCATTTATGAAGATGATACGGTGATTGTTTTAAATAAACCCACAGATTTAGTCGTCCACCCTGGTCACGGAAACTACAATGGCACTTTGGTCAATGGAATCCTTCATCATCTACAGAATCTTCCATCTGTCCCAGGGTCACCAACCCCTCGTCCAGGTTTGGTCCATAGATTGGACAAGGATACAACTGGGCTTATGGTGTTAGGGAAAACAGAGCGCTCTCTTACCGAACTAAGTGAGCAATTCTTCGAGAGGACGGTAGAAAGGCGATATCATGCGCTCGTATGGGGTGACTTAAGAGAAGACGGAAGAATAGAAGGTCATGTCGGCCGTTCTAGAAGCAACAGGACGGTTCAAACGGTCTATGTGGATGGGGAAGAAGGAAAGCATGCAGTGACACATTATCGTGTTCTTGAGAGATTGGGCCCCGTCACTTTGGTAGAATGTAAACTTGAAACAGGAAGAACACACCAAATCCGTGTTCACATGCAACATATTGGTCACCCATTGTTTGGCGATCCACGATATGGGGGCAACGTAGCTGTGAAGGGTTCGCCAGGAGGGAAGTACAATTCATTCCTGCGCAATTGTTTCAGTATTCTACCCCGCCAGGCACTTCACGCAAAAACGTTGGGCTTCATCCATCCTGGGACAAAAGAGTTTGTTTCTTTTGAATCCGATATCCCATCAGATATGGCTGAAATAATTTCTAAATGGAAGACCTATCTAGAAGGCATAGCGAGATAAAACAGGTTCAAGATTATTTAACCTTTCTCAAGGTTTTCTTTTTCAATCAGTGCCTTTTCCCAGTTTGCAAGTAGATCGTCGTGCACTTTTTGGATTTCCTCAAATTCATAACTGAGTTCAGTCATCTTTTTCCTATCGCTGGGATCAACGTTGGCTACTTCCTCGTTCTTCGATTTTAAGTTTACCTCAGCTTCTGATACAGCCTTCTCAAGTCTAGAAACATTTTTGCTGGCTTTCCTGAGTGCCTTGTCTCGGGACTTTCGACTTTCATAGTCGTCTTTGTTGCTTGAAGGATTTTTTTCTTCTCTCCCTGAAGGCACACTTTTCTTACCCTTACTTAACGTTCTTTCTCCAGTTTTTGAAGCTTCATAAGCGCCTATGCTTTCTGCATGCTTGATATGGAGGAAATTCTTGATATCTCCGATGTATTGCTTCAACCCATTTGGTGTAACCTCATTGACGAACTCCGTTAAACCAGAAAGGAAGTCTCTGTCGTGAGACACCACGATGAGAGATCCATCAAAGGATGCCAGAGCATCTTTCAGAACTGATTTTGATTTTAAGTCGAGGTGGTTCGTCGGCTCATCCAAAATAAGCACATTATATGGATGAAGTAAGAGTTTACATAGCGCCAATCTGGCTTTCTCTCCTCCGCTTAACACGCTTACCTTCTTATCGACATCCTCACCTGAGAAGAGAAAGGACCCCAACATCGATCTTAAATTAACCTTGCTCTCTAATGTCACTTCAGATTCCAGTGTTTCGAGAACGGTGATTTTTGGGTTCAATTCTTCCGCTTGATTTTGGGCGTAATAGCCGATATCGACATTGTGTCCCTTCATGAGATTGCCCTCAAACGATTCAAGACCGAGTAATATTCTGGTTAATGTGGTTTTACCCGCACCATTTTTTCCGACAAAAGCCACCTTTTCTTGCCTTGCCATAATGAAATCCAATCCCTTAAATACATCTAAGTTCCCAAACGACTTGCCAAGCCCTTTGGCCTCAAAGACTACTTTTCCTGATCTGGGTGCAGGTGGAAATCGAAATTTAATTTTCGCATTGTCTGCGGAGTCTACTTCTACGCGCTCTAGTTTGTCTAGTTTTTTAATCAACGATTGAGCAAATGCGGCTTTGTTTTTCTTGGCTCTAAATTTATTAATCAGAACTTGAGTCTCTTCAATATACTTCTTCTGATTTTTTGATGCTTGCAACTGCCTATCTCGTTCTTCTTCTCTCCAAACTTGGTACTTAGAATATGGCGCCTTAAAATCATACAATTTGTATGGACTTATTTCAATGGTCCTTTCCGTTAATGTGTCAAGGAACATTCTGTCATGTGAAATAAGTAAAATGGCTCCAGCATAGTTTTTTAGAAAACCCTCTAGCCACTCTATACTTTCTATGTCAAGATGATTTGTAGGCTCGTCAAGAAGCAAAAGATTTGGGTTCGTTAACAGAAGCTTTGCGAGCTCTACCCTCATCTTCCATCCGCCACTAAACTCAGACATCTTCCTTTGTAAGTCTTCATCTTTGAAGCCCAAACCTTGTAATATCCGATGGATGTTTTCCTCTAGATTACCAGCTCCTATAATATCTAATCTTGTATTGGCATCTGTAAGCTCGTCAATCAGCCTTGAGTACTCGCTACTTTCATAATCAAGTCTCGATGAGATCTCTTCAGTAATTTCTGCAATGCGTGCTTCCAATTGTTTTACTTCAGCAAATGCACTCGCAGCTTCATCAAAGACGGTCTCGCCTTCATTGTGCGCCATTTCTTGGGGAAGGTATCCTATCTTATAATCATTGGGATAACTTACAGTTCCCTCAGATGGTTTGTTGATCCCAGCAAGGATATACATCAAGGTTGACTTCCCCGCACCATTACGTCCGACAAGACCTATCCTTTCCCTCTTACCAATGAATAAGTTCAATCCTTCGAATAGCGTACGTTCTCCAAAGTGAACCCCAAGTTGTGTGACTGTTAGCATGCGGCGGCAAAGGTCGTAAATAAAAAACGGGAAGCCACTAAGCCTCCCGTTTTAAGTTGATTATATTAAATAAATCAGTAATGCCATAAATCGTGTTCCAGAATAAACAATTCTTCCTTGATTCGTTCAGATTCAGCCAAAGCATCCATTCCACCCCCCGTGTAAGAATTTATATTCCTATTATGAACGTTTGATTCTTTAACAATGTAGCTTGAGAAGTAGCGCATTTCGAACAAATCATCATAAGACCTACGCTGTGCATCATTGAGAAGATTGAATGCTTCTTCTCTTGCAAAAACATATCTACAGTTTGGGTAGTATAACCAAAATAGAGGTTTAGTTCCTATACTCACGTCATTCTCATCACGACCTTCAAACAAAGGAGCAATTCCAATAATTCGTACATATCTTTCACTTCGATTTCTATCCCAAATCCAATCTTCTTTCACAAGATATTGCGTAATCTGATCAGATCCTATTCGGCCATTTGTAACTTTCCAACCAATATCCTCACCAAATTTGTCTTTCTGCATTACACTATCTTTTGGATTAAGAATCTCATAAATTTGTTCTGTAGATAACAGGACATTAAAAGCATCATCAACATTGGTAGGGCCAGGATCAAATGCCATTAATGGTTTTTCATCTGAGGCACCTTCAAGTAATCCATCACGAATTACATCGAACAGGCTTTTTCTATCTCTAATAGGCTCTACAGGGTAGTAGAATGGTTGATTTATTTTCTGTTTTAAGTCTATTACTTGCCAAACACGAGTGACATACATTACATCCGCCTCACGAAGGTATGGCCACTCTATAACTTTACCTCCCAATTTATTATCTTGTTTTTCGTATGCACCATCTCTTACATATGCACCTTGAAGAACAGTCTGAGAATTATTTTCAAAGGAGAATGAAACTATACTTATAGTCAGTAATGTAAACTTAAAAAAATTATTCATTATTATTTCTTTTTAGTTCGTTATTTTCAATTTAAGCGGGGCTATTAAAGTCTCATCGCCACCTGGCATACTGACCATAATATCTTCAAAATAAACGAAATCTCCACGCCCAACTTTAATCAAAATTGTTTTCATACGATCAGTCAATTGCGCACTGTTAGACTTTTCTTCCATAAATGTTCCATCCTTTGTCACTCTAAGAGTAAAGCTTGTAACAAAAGATTTAACTGTAAATTCGAAATTCTCCATTCTAGCCACAAGTGGATTGAATCCTTGTGCATCTTTTTTGGAAATTGTTGTATTTTTTGATTTTCGACCTGACCACTGAGCAACTGGGTCTGGGATCTTCTTTAACCTAAATTCCTCACCACCCATATTTTTGATTGAGCCATCTGCCATTTCGGCTTTCACAGATATAGTCGCTGTCTTTGAGGAGTTATTTGTAGTCTGAACAATATATGTTCCGTCACTTAGTGGTTTAAGCTTATGACCTCCAGAAATACTCACCTTTAGTTTGTCGCTAGAGACTCCCGCGACACTAATTTTCACTGGATTTTCCAATCCTCTGTAGAATACATTCATACTTGTAGGAGATACCACAAGCGAAGCTTCTGCAATCGTAAATGTAGGCGTTGTGAATTGTTCAGAGAGCATATCACCTTCAGGTCCTTGATACCTGATTACACCTTTATATTGATATTGGCCAAGAGCCATCCCTCTTGTTGACATAGACATAAGTCCTTCCCCACTGCTAGTTAAATCCAAAGGCTCAAGACCTAGACCTTCATAATCTAGAGCAGTTGTGTCCTCACCATCCCACTTTACAGGGTCAATGTATATGACTGGTCTTTTTGTGTTATCAAAAGCCGTGAGGATAATCTTTGCCCTCGCAGTATCATTTCGAAGAACATAGTTCGATTGTGGTATTGCCATACCCATAACATCAGAGAACTTTAAACTTTTTGCTTCGGTACTGTTAAGTAGCCATCCGATTGCATCTTCTTGAGCATCTTGAATGTCGATAACCATCTTAGACATCAGTGGTACCACAGCTGCCAATGGCATATTGTAGAAGTTTGCGACTTCCCATAACACCATTTTTTCATCGGACATTTCCTTTTCAAAAGAAAAGCGTTCGGTCAATGATTTTATCATGCTTTGAGGGATCTTTTGAATCTCGCCTTCATTATCTGTTACTTGTATATTTAAAAGGTAGTCACGGTATTTCTGTATAGCAAGTTTAATGCCATTTGCAGTCCACTCACCTGTTTTTGGATTGTTCGGATCAGCCCCCACCATTAAAGCCGTTAAATTTTGATATTCATCCTTTCGTTCAATGTCTTTAAGTTTTTTTGTGGTGTAATTTCCATTTTCATCTTCAAAGAAATAGTCCTTAAATTTTACATTCTCTTGTACATCATAATCACCTTCTGAGGTTGACAAACAACGTGCTTTGAGTTCAGTGATATAGAGAACCAAGGAATCTGATTTTTTTCTAATATCTAGTGCTACATCGTAAAACGGTGCAACTTTTTCTTTGTTGCTGGCGTATTTTTGATCAAAAGCAGTATATGTATCGTGAATTTTATCTGAAAGGGTAGCCTGAGTTTGTAGTAGGCTATTTTCAACTTTCACGAAACCATTTAAAACTTCGGTAGAAATATTTAACGCCAGAAGGGCAGTAAGGACGAGGTACATCATCCCTATCATTTTCTGTCTTGGTGTCTCTTTTGCTCCTGACATATCTAGCTACTTTTGTTGCCCATTGCATTGAGCATGTTGCCGTAAACAGTATTAAGAGAAGCAAGATTTTCTGCAAGTGCAGCAATGTGCTCTTTGTACGCTTTTGTATCCTCTACACTGTCGTTAAGCGTTTTTACCAACTCACCCATCCCAGAATAAAGCTCTTTATTTGCCTCTAGCTGTTGTAACTGCATCTCATACATTGCATTCAATGAACCGAGATTGGTGTTCATACGCTCCAAATTCTGTCCAGCTGAATTTCCAGCTTCTTTCGATCCAACGAGACCTGTTAATGAATCAGAAACACCTTCGTAGGTGTTTGCCATTTCATCAACTCTATTTGATGCTTTTACAAGTGAATCGCTAAATTCTTGTGTAGCACCTGCAGCGTCTGCCATGTCACTCATTTTACTTGCTTGGTCGCCAAGATTCCGCATGCCATCCCCAAGATTCTTGAGCGTTTTAGAATCAATTTCTGCCTCTTTTAACAGAGAATCAAACTCCTCCACAGCTGTAGTTGCTATGTTCTTATCCTCACCCTCATTTCGCAACTCTGGATGAACCAATGACCAATCTGGTTCGCTATGTGCTGGTGGCTCAAAAGCAGAAAAGAAGAAAATCAAAGCCTCCGTACTCAGTCCAACGATAAGCAATTGAGAAGAGTACGCCCAGTGCTCGATTTTAAATAGAGCACCGATAATTACAATGGCAGCACCAAAGCCATATAATTTGGCCATAAATGCTTTAAACTTTTTACCACCGGGCATCCATGGATGAACTCTTTTACTTGCAGGTATCATACTTCTTCAATGTTAGTTTCAATTATAAATTACCGAGTAAATCTCGATAGCAGGGTTTCAGGTATTTTAATTTAATGCGAAGCGGAGATCTTAGTTCCACTCTTCTTGTGGACCAGACTTTCCTCGGCCCAAATATGACATCACGGAACGGAAGCCAATAGAAGCTTTTGCAGAATCGCTGTACTCATAGGTACGGGTTCCTGTTTGGCAATAGTATCCTATATCTTTCCAAGAGCCTCCTCTGATGACTTTTCTGTGAAGCGCTGGTTGGTCGTCCGCTGTTGCATGATAAACATAGTCAGGGGCAAGATCGAACGCGAAATCATAGGCCGTTTCATCAAAGGCAGTATTTGTCCACTCGGCTACATTTCCAGACATTTGGTATAGACCATAATCGTTCGGGCTGTAGGATTCAACGGGTGCTGTATATGCATTTGCATCCTCAACGTAATCACCACGCATAGGCTTGAAATTTGCAAGGACACACCCCTGTTCATTTCGAATGTATGGTCCACCCCAAGGGTAAGGCGCTAGATCCCGACCTCCACGAGCAGCATATTCCCATTCTGCTTCAGAAGGAAGACGGAATTTTTGAATGTACGTTTGACCTTCATTCTTTCGCCACGAATTCATTATTTGTGTACGCCACGCATTAAAAGCGACAGCCTGACCCCAAGTGACTCCAACAACAGGGTAGTCATCATACGCAGGATGCCAGAAATAGTTTTCTGCCAGAGGCTCGTTGTATGAGTAGGCGTAGTCGTGAATCCAAACAAGTGTGTCAGGATAGACATTAATTTCCTCCCTTACAACAAATTGTTCACGGTCTGAATAGCGCTTTACAGAGTGTAATTGATTTGTCTTATCATTTACTGTACTGATTTCCTCATCACGACCTTCTTTGTTTGCAGCCTTTTCAAGATTAAACCACCAGTAGGTGTAATTAAGTTTACGTGTATCTATTTGCTTTCGATTGTAAAATTGGTCATTACTCGAAAGGTAATATTCATTTATAATATTGTAAGAATCCTCATTACTTGCTACCTCTTGTTCCAACAAGTAATTCCAATTAAGTATAAACTCCTGATTTGTGACCTCTGACACGTCAACATATTCTCCTGTATTTCCTATTTCGACTTCTGAATAACCGTATTTCTCCTCCTCATATTCTTCCCAGAGTTTTACTCTAAATAATGAATCGCGGACATAGTTAACAAACTGTCGGTATTCATTGTTAGAGATTTCATGAACATCCATATAGAACGCAGGGATAGTTACTGTTTTTGCGCGCGTGTTTAAAGCGTATGGAACATCTTGATCACTTGGTCCCATGGTATACGATCCGAAGTGGATGTAATTCATACCATAAGGATTAGGTTGATCCCAGTACTCACGGGGGTGAACCCCTACGAGCTCACCCTGGGGTCCCATATAGCAACCAGCAAGCAGTACTGGAGTCATGAGTATCAGAAGGAACTTATTCATATTGAGTTTTCTTGTAGGTTTATTAGGAGGTTACGGATACAACGAAATAAAGGTTCCTTTTATTATAGGAATCTAGGATTTGCGTATCTGTTTAGTATAGGAGTAGAAATGAATTTGAAGCTGTACGACAGGAAGAATTCATGCGATCCTGAAGAATATGTTTGTAGTTCAGAAGTGGTTGCATCGAATGAATAACCCACTTTGAAAAGTTGTTCTTTAGAGCTTGTCGCGTCATTGCTGATTATGCGGTGTTGAAGTCCTGCAATGGGTGATACCGCGTCTCCGGGTCTCCATGAAACACCTGCCCAAATCATTTCATCATACATGACATTTACGTTGAGATCCATCGCTGCCGCATTAAAATCTGTTTTTGCGAGCAGGTTCGTTCTTAACACCAAGATGTCTCCATCAAGCGCGAAATTGTATCCACCCATTGCATAAAAATGTCTTGCAGGTGTGATACTCATGATCGTTCCGCCATCCTTAAGTTCAGATTGAGCGATGTGCGTCATAGAAAGACCGGCGTAAAATGTTTTCGGCTTCGCGATGTAAACTCCGAAGTCTACATCAAAGGCAGATCCTGTTTCACCATCTGACGGAATAGCATTGTCTTGTGTCCAGTCATCAATTGCAAGCCAATCCGGCTTAAATGTCTTGCTGAAGTAGCTGACAGATGCTCCCAGGCTTAAAGTTGTTCCGCCTGCAAATGGTGCCAAAGAATAAGAATACCCCACCTTTGCCATTTGGTTGGCTTCAAACCCCAATTCGTCTTGATATAATTGAACGCCAAAACCACCTGGCATAAACCCAAGCTTCCCATTTACATTCAACAGCGATGTTACAGGTGCACGATCTAATCCGACCCATTGATTTCTGTAAAAACCATTAACTTGAATCAAATCTGAATTGCCGGCTGCGGCAATATTCGACATAGCATGGTCCATATACCATTGCGTGAACTGTGGGTCTTGTTGAGCGCTTAGTGAAGCGGTAAAAAGACCCATTACGAACATAAGTAGAAAACTACGTATCATGTTAACTCGTTGATTTTCAATATTTTTACAGGTTTCAGCTTTCACTGAGAGTGGCAAGATAAGGAATTTTATGAAGATGGACGCTTTATTCGCAAATAACATCATGCTAGTTTTTGATAAGTCCTCCACCATCTGTCCGGAAGTTGCCCCTCAGAAGCCTCTTGATAGTCTTCATAAGCACACGGAACAAGATGATGATGATCTTTGTTGTTTTTCTTCGACGTAGGTATCGGAACATCCATCCACCATCTGTCACT
>Ga0307984_1000215_pt1 | contig 24840 bp, 14 predicted proteins | sample EllFjometageno78_FD_203169 | JGI IMG/M metagenome (GOLD analysis project Ga0307984, IMG submission 203169) | Marine microbial communities from Ellis Fjord, Antarctic Ocean - #78 | ecosystem: Environmental > Aquatic > Marine > Unclassified | place: Southern Ocean | collected 2014-10-09
GGAGATTCGCCAATTGACGCTCCTGTATAAAATCCTGCTTTACGCAACTGTGTTGATTCTACTTGTATATCAATTGTGCCGCCGTCGCCAACTTTAGCTTTTGCGTAGTATGTAAATGTAGTTTGTGAAGGAACTTCAGTAAGAATAAATGCGCCTTCGGCTCTAGCAACTCCAACAACACTTTGATTAAGTCCTTTAACTGTAATTGCATCGCCTGCAATAAATCCGTGTGCGCCAACTGTAGTAATTGTAATAAGTGATGCACCCACTCCGCCGGTACCTGCTGAACTATCTGTTCTTACTAAAGTAGTATCAGTTTCTGTACCTGGAATTTCGTACACACTTGGATAGCCGCGCATTGTAGCAATAGCACTCCACTTAGTAGGCTGTAGTCCGTACTCAAAGTCAGCGTCTAACATACTTACAGGAGGAGCAATACGCATACGCTCAATTGCGTCTGTACCAAATTCGTACGGTCTTACTATAAGCTCGTCTGTGTCAATAAATATTTGTAGCTCGTCTGTAGATAATGCTGTTGCTGTAGAAAAGTTTAGTTGTAACTTAGTAACTGCGTCAGTTACTTGTAAGTATTTTTTAAAGTCTTCGTCTGCATAAAACTGTTCGCCTGATGTTCCAACATATCCGCGGAACGTTTCTGTGAAGCCGCCTTTAAGTGTTTCGTTAAAGGTATATATTACTTCGTTAGCCGAAGTGTTTGTAACTAGTAGTATGTCTGAGCTATCATAGTTACCAATAAACTTAACATACCCAACACCAGTGTCTACAAATGTTGGTATTGCTGTTAATCCTGTTGTAATTGTATTAACAACAATACTAACTAATTCGTCAATTCGTGTAGTTGCTGTTGAGCCTTCGTATACTTTTGTAGCATCAGTAACTTGAGCAACAAGTCCTAATTTAGCGTAAGTTATTTCTGGTAAAACATAATCAGTAATTAAGTCACCAATAAATGCATGTGTGTCAATTTCTGGAACTCTGTTACCGTCAACTTGTGCTGTTTCTCCATCCCAATATTTTTTAGCATATGTAATAGTCTTACTGTTACCGCCATAACGTAAATCGTACAAGTATGCAGTTAAAATATATCCTAAGTCTCTTTCGCACTTTGCTTGATTGTATGTGTATGTAGATACCCAACACACTGCGGCAACTATTGCTGTTTTGTTAGTGTTAATAGCCGCATGTGCCGCTTGTATAGTTGCACTTGCCCAAGTTACGGCAGGTAATGTTCTAGTTAATGCATCTAAGGTACTAGTACCAGTTTCGACGACATCTTTAACTATATTAATAAAGCCAGAACAAAGCAATGCTTCAGTAGTTGTTGCATTAGCACCAGCTGTATTTTGCGTTTCAGTATTAGATGCACTTGATGTTACTGTTTCGCCTTTTACAACTTTTTCAATAACTGTTTTTAAGTGCCCGTACGCCGCTACTGTTACTGCTTGGTGAGCGGCTGTAATTCCAGTGTTTCCTGCTGCCGCATAATAATTAAAGAACTTGGCACTGTCGTAACTTGCCATATTACCACCGTACAACACATCATATGTTGCGGCTCTTAGTGCATACTTTGTATCTCTAGTACATTTAGCGACATCATGATCAGCTGCCGGATAATTTGCAACAACCCATGCATTTACTTCTGCTGCCATATATGATAAGTTTGCAAGTATTTGATCTTTGGCTGCAATATTAACGGCAGTAGCATCTGTTGGATTAGTATAAATTGGTGCGTCTGCGGCAGATCTAGTGTTTTGTGAAATATCATTTACTTCAACAAAGAATGCATTTGATCTTGATACTGCTGTCGAGTCTGCGGCTACGTCTGTAAGTGCGGCAACTGCTAACTTTGCTCTAGTAATTGTTCTAAAAACTGTATTAGACAAATCTAAACTATTAGCTTGTGCAATTCCTAAAAAGTATGCGTTATAGGTTGTCCCTAAAGCTACATCAAATGCAACTCCGTCAATCATGTACCCTATATCTCGTTGGCACTTTACAGAGTCAACAACTTCTTTGTTAAGATATGCAACACTCTCCGAAAGCAAAAATGCTTTGTTTGCATTAAGCAATGAGTATGCGTTAGGGTATAGGTTATCTGAATATCCCATACCTGGTTTAAATTTGTAATTATTTATTCTCTTTTTTGCCACGTTCTAAATTCCTAGTGCGATTGCAAGCGCCGTTGCGGTTGAGTCTACATACTTTTTATTACTTATGTCAGTATTGCCTGTAGGATCACTCGTTACGGAAGCTGTAGTAAATGCCGCTGTTGATGGAGTATTTGCACCTATTGTAGTGCCGTTTATTGTTGTTGATGTTAATGGAATTGTAGATCCAGTAGGTGCAATAATTCCCAGTTGGACACCATTTATAACTACTTCTATCTTATTACCTGCATCTAAAACAATGTTTGTTCCTGCTTTAAATTGAGCAACACCTAATCCATTTGCGTTAATGCCTGTTGCTGTTAATGTGCCGCCGACAAACATATCTTTAGCTACACTAGCTCCGCCTGCAACAACTAAACTACCTATGCCAACTTCAGTTGAGTCAGTTGTTGCATTTACTGCTAGTGATTGTAATGCAGTTGAACCAGTTACAACTAAGTCACTAAAACTACCAGTGCCTGTTACTACTGGGTCAACTACTGTAATAGTACCCTTAGGTGTGCCGTCTGCATCACCGTAATAAAGTGTGTCTGGTGCGTCTGCAGGAACTGAAATTACAACTTTACCTGTTGTTTTTCCTTGTGCAGATACTCCTGTTGATATAACATCGTTTACTGCGGTGTGTGCAATACCTGTGTTATATAAAGTTGTGCCGTCTGTGTTTATTAAGTTAAAGGTTACTGTGGTTAATGTAAGTGTAAAGGAATAAGAAGTTCCTCTTGTAAATTCTATAGTAGGATTATCTGTTGCCGCTACTGTAAAATCGTCACTAGCTAATCTAAAATTACCAGAAACTTCAGTAGCTGAGTAATCACCTGACGTACTAGAGCTACTTCCGCCAACATATGCTAGAGAGGTAACAACAACATTTCCTGCGTTATCAACAGTAAATCCGGGGCTTTTATATCCAAACTCTGATTCAAACTGACGGTATTCTATAGCCACTTAACATGTCTCCAATTTAATATATTTATCCACTTAGGAGTGGCTACGGAAATACGTTGCCGAAAAGAATGCCTTTGCACCTTTATCTGCGACTGTTTTAGGGTTTAGTATAAGTTGTACATACGAATTAGTAACACTTGTTGTAATACTAACTATGTCTCGTGCTGTACTTGCCCTTCCATATACTACTACTGATGCTGTATCCGGTGAAGCTGTTAATAACACCTTAATTATTTCTTTAGCATCTTTGCCGCTTTCTACGTTAATAGTATATTCAGCAGAGGAAAAATCGCCCATGTGCCATTCATCAATAACCAGGTCGCTTTGGACTTCTTTCCACATACCCTCATATGAAAAGTTTATTCCACCTTTCAATAAGACTGTGTTTCGAAGTCCTTTTTTTAGAAATTTAGTTAAATCCATTATAGTATCCTAATATCTACAATGTATTTATCGCTATTCTTTATTGGCGACAGTTACAAGTTTGCCAAATTCTGGCAAATATAAGTATTCTATATCACTACTCTTTAGTGTCCAAATAGCATCCTCTAAAGTTTCAACAAGTGGCTCGCCGCCTAAGTTAAAGCTAGTGTTGAATATTATTGAACAACCTGTCTTTTCTTTAAACGCTTTGATTAACTTATAGTAGTTAGGATTCTGCTCTTCAGTTACTGTTTGTATTCTGCAAGTTCCGTCAACATGTATAATACTAGGTATCTTTTCTGCAATGCCTGGTTGACAGTTAACAGCATACATCATATGTGGACTATCTTCCATGCCACGTAGATCAAACCATTCGTGTACATCTTCTGCTAGAATAGAGCCTGCAAACGGTCTAAAGTATTCGCGGTGCTTAACATCATTAACATAGTCTTTGCCGTCTTCAAATGTAGGATCAAATAACACGCTTCTGTTACCTAATGCACGTGGACCGTTTTCACTTTTTCCTTGGAACAGTGTAACAATATTCTTTTCAGTCAATAACTTAACAATGTCCTTATCTGTTGCGTCGGTAATAGTTACTCCGTCTACTGTAGTCTTATCAATAATATCTTTTTCAGTATAGTTATTGTCAGGACCTAAGTACAACGATTGTGTTTGTACAACTTTTGAATCTTCTTCTAAGCCGTACCAAAACATCATTGCCGCGCCCATTGCTGTTCCTGCATCATTACTTACTGGTTCAACATATACTTCAATGCCTTCGTCTTTAAGTGCTTCTAAATAATGATAATTAGCAACACAGTTTAATCCGTAGCCGCCGCTTATTACTACTTTCTTTTTACCAGTTAGTTCAACAGCATTTCTAATCAACTTTACAACTTGATCTTGTGTTTGCGTTTGACACGCATATGCCATGTCGCGTCTACTATCTAACAACGTTAAGTCGTCTTTAGTTTCAAGATGGTTAACTTCATTTAAGAACTGATATATTCCGCTATTTACTATTGCTCCGTTTGGATAGTTAGGAACAATTACATTTCTATTTGATAATGGGTAAATTGACTCTTCGTCAAACAACTTAGGTATAGCATCATTAGGCTTACCATATGGAAATAATCCCATAGTTTTTCCAGCTTCTATTCCGCTCCATCCACAGTATTGTGTAACTGCTTCGTACACTTTAACAATGCCAGCTCTATCACTTACTATAGCATCATGCATTTTTCCGTTTTCGCCAAACATGTCTGATGGCATGTTTGTTAGTCCACCAGGTATTGGTTCTCTAGTACCGTATACTTTAAATTTAGTATCGAACTCTGCAGGGTAATCACAGTCAATAATACTTTCAACTTCCCAACTCATTACTTGCTCATTATTAATGCTTAACGGTATAAATGTTCCAGCACCGTCTACAATTACACTTACTGCACTATCAAAGCCACTCCTATAAAATGCACATGCAGAATGTAGCTTGTGGTGCATAAATGCTAGATCAATAACTTGAGGATGATCATAAGATGTGTTATTTGACTTTTGATCAATTAACCCTAACTTACGTGCTAATCCAGTATACATATCATCACCACTATAGTCAATTTTGCCAGCAGTTTCTTTTAACGGTTGTGTATGTGCAACTACTAAGTAGTCAATTTTATCAGTATAGTCTAAAATCTTAACCATACTTGCAAATGGCCCGCCATCATACTTTTGCCTAGACAACCGTTCTTCTTCAATAGAAAATACAACTTCGCCGTCTTTAAGTAAACATACACCACTGTTGTGGCCTCTTGCTATTGCCGCGATCCAAATTGGTTTCTTGCTCATTTAAAATCCTCTGTATCTGTTACCTTGCCACTCGGACAAGTTATTATTTATTGTTTCACAAAATAAATCAAAATCTCTGTGAGTCTCTTTATACATTGTGTTAACTTTATCTATCCAAATTTCTGTTTGTTTGCTTAAATCCTGGCTATTTTTAAGTTTTGGTTTAACGTGTGTTTGTAAATATTCTGCATGTTGGTCTATGCTGGGATGTCTGTCAATAACAAATACACCTTTATCATTAAATTTAAAATGAGGCAACAAACTATTCCATGCAGTACTTCCTACTGGAGCAATCCATTTATCATCTGCTTCGATTAGATCTTTGTAGATAGCTAGTTCCGGCATGTCTTTCCAAATATTATTAGTAGTACCTAATTCGCCCGTATTACTATCTGGATAATCTGAGTTCATTTTTGCAATGTCACCCATACTAGTCATAAACCAATTACAACCTGTACTTTTTAAAAATCCTTGAGCTAACGAAATGTTATTCAGCATATGCATTGTATAGCTTGATTCATCCCAAAATGTTTTAATCCAGTTATCAGTATACATCTTTGCATTAATGTAATTAAATAAACTTCCGCAAGTTTTCCAACCCACTCCGTGATTACATCCTTCTCGACGATTGTCAGTAGTATGATAATCGTTTCGCAAATGACTAGTCCATTGTATAATTACAGTATCGGTTGACGTGAGGTTTTCTCTTGCATGTAGTTCAACTAGGCGTTCGCATATTGCTCTATTACCTAGTCCTGGATATCCCCAATTTTCATAAGTATCATATTCGGTTCCTAGCATGTCTGCCCAACTGGGCCACGCATAGTTACTAAAACTGCATCCTAATACAAATAGTCGAGACATTACTCAGCTATTGCTTCGTCAAATACTGCGTCAACAGTATCATCATCGTCTATAACTTTAGGTTGTTGTCCTGTACCTACTTCTGGCTCTTCGTCATCATTACCATGTATTAGTGTACCTTTAACGACTCCTACTACATACTCAATAATTTTATCATCCATTGCCATTAAACTTTCGTTATGTCTATTAGTTGATTCTTCTTGTGTAATACGAATTGGATCGTAAATTCTATTAGATTGACCTAAGTCTAAAACATTAAAGTTTTCTGTGTCTGGATATGATACATTTATTGGAAAAGTAGATCCATGTACCGCAGTAGTAGTTGTACCTACACAATAAGCTAAGTGTTGTCCTACACTATCGCATCCTAAGAAGTGATCAGCATATTTAATCATTGATGCCCACTGCCTAATATTTAATCCTTCCGGCATAGCTATTTCACTTTTTAAGCCTTCGCCTTTGAGATCAATTTTAAGTTCGCTCATCATAACAATAGCATAATCTTTTTCTAAATCTTTTAGCATCATCTTTAGATCTTTAAATTCAAAACTTCTGCCAGTACTATCTATCGGAGTGTCGTCATTAATTTCAATGCCGCGACCAAACGGTTGTATTATTAGTAGTTTGTCTTTTTTAATTTTTGTTTTAACTTCGTTGATTAACTTACGTCCTACAAGTAGTTCTTCTTTACTAAGTTTCATTGTAGGTTTAGGTAAGTCTCTAATACCTTTGCCATTTAATTCAATGTCAAACGCTTGTGCTAGACTACATTTCTGATTGTAATATTCCCAAACTCTATAAGGCTCTGGATACAGCACATCTCTGTTTTTTAGAACATCTTTAAATAAGTTTTTATGCCAAGGGTCATATGCCCTAGCGTCTAGTGTTGGGTGTCCTTTGAACATGTCTGTGCCACCTTCGCACACAATTACAAATTCAGTATCTCCGGACTCTTGTTCGTATAATTCTAATGCGGGTATGGAACACAGCATTCTGCCTGCGCCACCATTTAAAAAAAATGCTTTTGATCTTGTTGTCATTTTACTCTCTTACTCCATAAAAAAAGACTGGGTCTACTAGTATATATCAAGCATACACTAGAGACCCAGTCGTTACTGGTTTAAGAGTTGTACTATTTAACCTGGTAAATCTGGTAGTTCAAAGTAAGGAAGTGGTTCTGCTGGAAATGGTATTTTCCAGTGATTAATTCCGTCATATCTTACATCTGCAACTACTAGTTTAAGCCATGCTGAATGATTAACTAATGTTGTTCTGTCTGCATCTGTCATCGCTTGGTTGCCTGTATCAAGTAAGGCTGCGTCAATAGTTTCGTGTTGTGCTTTACAACCATCAAGTACTGACTGTCTAGTGTTAACATGCGTTCTCAATACAGGACCTGACCAGCCATCTCCGCCTATATCATTAAGAAGTGATTCTGCCCAATGTAAATGTGCAAGCATGCCAGTTGTGCCTTCGTACTGGTGTGTCCAAGTCCACTCATTGCCGGCTGCGTCTTCAAGATTTTCTTCGTAATCTGCAATATCTGCATGAGTATATTCATGTGTAACATATGCACAATACATTGCATGAGTAGCACTAGTTGTTGAATCAACTACAACGTAATTATATTCGTCTCTGTCAAAGAAGCTTGGATCAATGCTACGGTCGTCAGCTTTATCTGCTCGTCCGCCTTCTCTAACTTGAAAATCGTCTTTATCAATTTGCATCATTACATACCTAGGTCCGGTATATTCACAATCAAATGATTCGTTACTCGTAGTTGCCTGCGAATATGGTTCGTCCGGTAAATTTACCGTAAATGTTTGGTTAGCCATTTTATTTTGTTCTCCGTGTTAATACTTATATAAATTATGTTGCAACGAATCTAATCTTGATTATTGCATCACCGCCTGCCCATCCGTTATCTCTAACGCCTGAACAAGGCTTTGCCGCTGGTCCACCATGACCATGTGGAACGTACATTGTACATCCCTGTGTGTCGTAACAACCGCAGATTCTGACACCGTCCCAACATTCTGTCCACGAGTGTCCAGAATTTGGCATTCTGCTCATTGAGTTTAATGCTTGAATGTATCCCGAGAAGCCCATTCCGGACCAGTCTGAATATCCACTGTCGCCTTCATTTTGATATGTTACAACGCCGCCATCGGCAGAATGATAGCCTGGAGGAATAGCAACATGATCCGTTGTACTACAGTTACAGTTTGGATAGCAATGCCAGTATGTGCTACAACTAATATTACCCATTTTATTTTGTCCAGAATCTCCGCCGTATGCACATGCACACCAAGCACCTGGACAGTGATTGCATATAAGTCCACAATATCCACTGTATTGTGTTCCACAATATCCGTTTGCCATCAAACAACATCTTCGTGCTGGACTTGATGTACAAAAACTAACTCCTGATCGTCCGCCTTCAGCACATATACATCCGTTTGCGCCAGCGGATTGCCAACATACCATTCCCGCTTCTGAACAACCTCTGTTACATAAACTACCGTTTCTACAGCTCTTTCCTGCATGCATACATATCCAACAACCTGTATCCACTGCCATGTTTGATCGCTTAACATATGCTCCTGAGTTACCAGGTAGTGTTGCTGAACAACAGCACATTCTCGATCCACTTCCGCCTGCTCCGATAACTTCAAGCTCAACAGTTCCTGCGCTCGGTGCTATCCAACAGTGACATCCACTAAAGGTAGTATAATCTGCAACTGTAGAAAATGCCCACATCTTGCCTTTTTCCAGATTGTCTTCCGTCGGTGCGGGCGATCTCACTGCTAATATTGATTGTAATGTTGCCATTCTTTGCTACTCCTAACTCTCTATAAATTTAATTCTAACTGCACCCATACCGCCTCGATGGCCGTGGTCTCTAACACCTGGACAAGGAAATGGTCCGTGACCTCCTACACCGTACGGTACGTTACTTTGACAACCGTTTGCGTTATAGCAACCGCAACTTACATCACCTCTGAAACATGCTTTCCAAGGAATACCAGTACCTGGTGTTCTGCCGGCGCCTGCAAGCATAGCAATTGTTTGTCCCATGCCTTGTCCGCTCCACTGTGAGTAAGACGAGCTCTCCCCGCTTCCAAAGCCAACTATGCCGCCGCATTCTGCAATCATTCCTGGAGGAAATGCAACATATGATCTCTGCTGACATATGCAAGATGGGTAACAACCATGGAACCCAACACAGCTTATGTTGCCACATCTATTTACATCGCCGCCGTATGCAATTGCATCCCAATGGCCACTACATTGATTACAAACCAATCCACAGTTTGGACCATTGTTTGTTGTACAAAATCCGCCAGCTAAGAAACAACAATACATGGCAGGCGATGTTGAGCAATAACTAACGCCGCCTTTGCCACCTCTTGCACACATACAACCATTTGTTGATGTACTTTGCCAGCACACTGTTGTAGGTTCTGAACATCCTCTAAAACATAATGCATCAGAGTTGCCACAAGCAAAGCCAGTACAAGCATACAAATATTGACTTGATGTCATTGTAATTGATTTCTTTGAATAAGATCCTGAGTTACCTGGCAATCCGCCACCACAACAGCACATCTTTGCGCCACTGCCGCCTGCACCCCATATTTCTATGTCTGCTACGCCAGTTGCTGTAGGACACCAGCACCAACACTTACATGCTTTGGTGTAAGTATTGCCTTCTGCAAAACTATAAATTCTGCCAGATTCGAGGTTGTCTTCCCCGCTGGACGGAAGTTTCGCTTTTAATAATGTTTCTAATGATGCCATACCTAATTTCCTTTAAAATACCTATTGTGCTTATACTGCGCCAATGATCCAACCGTACGTTGTACCACTATAAATTAGTGAAACAATTGCACCAGCTACGTCAATAACTAAGTCTTCAGTAGCTCCGTTAATCTTAGCACCGTTGCGTCCAATAGTTATATTATTTGATGATGCGTTACCGGCTATATCAATTATTTGTACAGTGTCGCCGGTTATTGCGCCTGAACTTACTGGTAGCGTAATAGTGAATGCACTAGATGCCATATTAGCAAGTATTCTATCGTTTACCACTGCTTGGTATGTGGTACTAATTTCTCTGGTTGTTGCACCAGCTGTACCTATTGTTGTAATATATCTTCCCATGGTTGTTTTCCTTTATCCTTTAATTACGCTGTTGAGGTCTCAATGCCCATGCATACCGCTGTTGCGTTTGCCGCACTACAATATGCTACTATGTTTTGTGTAGCCGCTAATACTATACCAGTTCGTTCTAGTACACCCTTAGCAAGTATTTCTACATCATATTCTATCCATTCAGCGTTCGTTGGTGTGCCGGATGCTGAAACTGCTATACGCATTGCTACGGCTTGGTTGCCTCTGTTAACAATGTTTAAACTAGCAATCGTATAAGTGTCTGCTGGTGCCGTATACACTGTTGTATTCGTTGCCGCACTCATATCGTTTGCGCCTAATCTTCCTGTTGCCATTCTTTTTTCTCCTTAGTTCAGTAAGAACATTTGTAGTGCTACTGGTGCACCTGCTATTCCACCTTTGAAGTTCACTACATTATTTATGTTAATTGTGCCTCCACTGGTAGTAGATATCTTGTTGCCTGTAATTTCAATTACACCTGCTGTTACACTATTTACGTTTAGTGTAGCAACACCACCACCAATTTGTGATGTAATGTAAGTTTTAATTGCTTTTTGTGTTGGTACAATGCTATCACTGTCAGCACTAAATGTACCGTCTGTACTAAACTCACTAATAACAGCGCCGTTGCCGCCTAAAGCAACACTACCTAGTTGTAATTCGTTAAGTCCAGATATATTAAACGCTTCAACGTTTAATGTAGCAATACCAGTTGCCTGTTCTACGTTAAATAAACCACCAACTCTAAAGTTACCATCTTGGTCTGTACTTGTATAAAATACTCGTCCGCCGCCAAAGTTGTTTGTTTCAACTGCTGGATCTGGAACTGATAACGGATCGTTTGGATAGTTAGTATTAGTAAAGTTACCTGTACCAATGTCTAAGAAGTCATGACCAGTTAAACGTACCTGGCTAAATCTTCTGCGTATTGTAATTGCATCATCATGCGGTGGGCGTTCTGATGCTAAAATTGCTGGACTTATTTGTAGTAACGCACTATATGGTCCGTTGCCTACTAAGCCTGTGACAGCAACTAACTTATACCACACACCAGACCTACTTGCTAATTCTACGTTTGATCCTTTTTGTGGATTTGTTGTTAAACCGTCAACTCTAATTTTAGTGCCAGTTTGTTTAATATCAGCGTAACCATCTCCGTCAACTGTTCCAGTAGCAGTAATGTAACCTGTACCTCTATTAGAGAATGTAGGTTGTGTAAGTACTGCGTTGCCAACTCGAACAGTATGTGCCATTTCAATTGTATTGTTAGGATCAACTAGTGTCATAACTGGCGGACTTGAAATACTGTAGCCGCTTCCTGGATTAGTGATTCTGACTTCAATAACCTTTTCATCTGATACTCTTGCTCTACCCCGTGCTTGCGTGCCACTAGCCGGTGCCGCAAATACTACTCTAGGTGATATTAAATATGCCGTAGTTGAGTCTAATGAACTTGCAATTGCAGTACCAATAACATGATCCCAACCAGCCGAGCCGTCTGAATCTTTAAACACAGTTGCTACCTTAGTTCCTGAATCATATGCTCCAATGAAGCCATATTGTCCAGCTCCAAGTCCGCTAGTAATGTGAATTGCCATTCCGTTATATGCACCTGTTGCATTAACGTCAGTAGCCGCTAAACTAATTTGCGTTGCATTGCCTGCTTGTGAGTTACTTGCAACTTCTTTATATCCGTCACCACCGTATGTTGCACTGTCTGAATCAATTTGTATTTCATACACGCCGCCGTTAACAATGTTAGTAGCACTAACTGCCGCTCCAAAACCGTCGCCTGCAAATGACCAACGTGTTGCCGCTCCAATTGTTTTAACATCAAATGTACAATCTGCCGCTCCGCCGCCACCTACTAAGCTATCAGCAACAGTAATAGTGTCGTTTTCTGCATGTCCAGTACCACCTTTAGTTACTGTAACAGCATAAGTGCCGTTTGGTTCAACTTGTAATGAAAATTCTTGTCCTGTGCCTGATCCCGAACTTGCTCCAACAATGTTATTATATGTGCCTTGTGTTCGAAGATTATCAAATCCACTAACTGTGTCAACAGTTAATATAGATGATGTTTGTTGTGTAGTGTAACCTAAACCAGCATTTAAATATTCAACTTGTAATATTTCGTTTGCTCCGTCAGTAAATACTGCCGCAACTTGTGCTTCAAGTTGTTGGTTATCAACTTTACCAAGAATTGGTGTTTCTGTAATGTCAACACCTTCAGCAACTGATCCAAAATCTCCGTAAGAGTTGTTACCGTTTGTAGCACGAACTTTACCACCTGACTCTGCAAGGTAACCTATATGACAATAGTACGTAAACACAGATACAAGCTCTGCTCTACCTAATTCTCTAATCCAAAATCCAATGCCGTCACTTAAAATCTGTGTGAAGTCGTTTGCAACAATACTATCGTTACCGCCGTTGTGTATTGATCCGTCAACTTTTAATCCAACACACGCTGTACCAAAGTTTGATACGTTTTGTACGTATGGAGATTTAGTTGTGATCCAACCTCTTGTATCATCTGGTCCCCAACCCGGGTCAAGACTAACAAATGCTCCTGCACTTGGACGCTTAGTTCCGTATGCATTACCACTACCTAGTGTACCTAATAATCCACTTAATGAACAGTTTCTTAAACCTGTACCATTACGCATGTAGAACATGTCTTCTTTATTATTATTTGCTACTGAGTTTATATAGTAACGACCCATGCTAAACACATTATAGTTAGAATTATATATTAAGTCTATTTTAACAGCATCTAAATATCTGTTGACATCTCGTGTACAAGCTGTTATACTATAACTGTAGTCTGCATATGTAGCCGCAATATAAGCATGAACTTCTGCAATCATATATGCTCTGTTTGCTTCTAATACTTCTACAGCATATGTATAACCTGTAGTTGCATTTGGAACGTTTGAACCTCTAAATGCAGGTACTGTACTGTCACCGGATGCTCCGTTTACACCGTAATCAATATAGTCAGCTAATTCAGTAAATAGGTTTGATGCATATGCACCTGCTGCCGATGAACCCGCTGGGCGTGTTACTACTTGTGTTACACTATTACCAGTTGACTCAGTAACGTTACCGTTTGTTATAATTGTTGATGCTATTGCCGCAAGTCGTGTTATTGCCGCAACACTCTTTGGCACATCTTCTGATGCTGTTACTGTAGCTGCCGGACTAATTTTAGTTGAACGTAATTCGTCACCTACAATAGCTGTGTCTTCTGGAACTCTAATTGGAAGGAATTCGTAATACTGTCCAGTTTTAACAAATACTGTTTTGCCAGCTCGCTGTGCTACTGGAACACTGTTAGTGTTACCAGCTGTAATTACCGCTGTTGTTAGACCAAGTAAGTGTCTAGCAGTTGGAAGTACGCCTGGGCCTGTAACTGCATTTTCAGCAGATGCAACCCACAAGTGAGCCGCTGTTTGACTTGATACTCCTACGTTAACTGTAATAGTAGTTGACGATATTGCAGTAATTGTTCTAAATGTTCCTGCTGCCGGATCAGTACTTCTAGGATAAAAGTGATTAGTTGCATGACTATCTGAAGCACATGTAAACGTTAACGAACTTTCAGCAATGCTAACAGTTCCGCCTACTTTAAACGGATGCACTCCGATAGTAAGTACTAGTACGCCCGAAACTGGAGCATAAGTTGCCGCAGTTGGTTTATACATTGCACTTTGCGAGCTTACTAGTGTAGCTGGCGTTAATTGTGTAATTGGTGTACTTACACTGTTTAATCCTTGATAGTTTAATGCTGGAGCAGTTTTCTCCATTACATGCGATACAAGTAATTTAAGATAATTAATTGCCGCTACTGTTTGGCTTTCTTGTCCTGCTACTTGGCTCGTTGAACCTACAAAATATGCTAATGCGGCTAACCTAGATCTAACGTTTCCACCGTGACTAATATCCCATGCAATTGCATCAACTAGCTGTCCAGTGTCTCTTCGACATGTTTCTTTAGTATACGTAAAGCCACTAGTAAACGGAGCAATGTTGTTAGCAACTTGGTAGTCAATCCATTCAACTACTTCAGCTTGCATAAATGCTCTGTTTGATGCTAGTAACTCTCTAGTTCCTGCTTCAAATGAACCCTTTTCAATTTGTTCGCATGCAAATCTTACAGTCTTAAACGGTCTGTCTAATGTAATACCATAGTCCGGAGCTTCTCCGTCAACACCTTTGTTATAATCACAGTAGTAAACATGATTAACAAATCCAAAGAATGTCCATTCTGGTGCATTTGCATCGTCATTAACTTTTAATACTTGACCAGGTTTGCCAATTGGCAATCTCGCTGGACCCGTGCCGCCATAATAAAGTAAATCGCCTGCTGTAGTTAAGTTTCCTGATTCAGCACCACCTGACATAAAGTTCCAATATGTTCCTGGACCGTCATTAGCTGGATCATTAACACCTGTGTTTGAAGTGTGTGCTAGTATACAAATGTATGCGTTTACGCCTTGCGTTACAACATCACCTGCGTCATATAACGTAGTGTTAGTAAATGCTGATTTCCACGCCGCACCTTCGTTTAATTTTTCCCAATATGTTGTGTTTGGAGGACGTTGACCATTTGAGTTTGCCGTAGCTAGGTATGTGTAACCACCTAAACGAACTACGTCACCTGTTCTATAATCTTGTGAACTACTATCGTCTCCGTAGTCTCCACGTAAGTTAAATCCAGTTACAAACACTGCCCAATCTGAGGCTTGTTCTGCTGGCTTTTTCTCTGTGTTATTAGTTTTAGCAACATATGTATAACCGCCATATGTTACAATATCACCTGGCTGATACTCTGAGTACGGACCCCAAGTATCTTCAAATTCTAACCCTGCAACAAATATAGACCAATTAGATTCATCTAATCTTAAATTCTGTGCTGTTGCATTTGATGTGTGATGTGTTGTACAAATCCATGTACCGCCCGAATCCTTTACAACATCGTTAATTTTATAGCGTGTAGCATTTTCCCACTCGCCTAAGTATTCAATACCTTTATGAAAGTAATCCCACTTAGCTTGGTCCGCTTCTAATCCAAGAGTAATAGTAGCTGCCGATGTATGACCAGTTTTTGTTCTGTAAACTTGACCACCATACCTAGCCAAGTCACCTACACGATATCTAGTATTAATTGCCCAGTCTGCTTTCCAGTCTTGGCCATCTGACATTATATCCCACTTAGATTGGTCTAATTCTAGACCTGAACTAGTATTAGGAGCACTTACGTGATATACTGTACAGATATAAACTCTAGATCCATACTTAACAATGTCGTTAACTTTGTAACGATAGTTTATCGCCCAGTCAGCTTTGTAATCAAATCCTTCTGAGAATAAATCCCAATATGCCGCAGTACTGTCATCGCCTAAATTACTTTCAAGGCCGCCAATTGTATCATCATCTGATATATGACCAGTGTTACAAATATATAATTGAGCACCATACTTTACAACATCATTGATTTTGTAAACTGTTTGTACAGTCCATTCGCCTTTCCATGTTTGACCATCGGAAAATTGTTGCCACTTTGGTGTTGCATTATTTAGATCTAACATAAAATCTGTTTGAGCAATGTGCCCGACTACGCATATGAACGTCTTACCGCCATATCTTACTACATCGTCTTTATAGTAAGTGGTAGAAGAAGTCCATTCGTCTTTCCAAATAAACCTAATTCTACCTAATTTAAACTCTGCCATGGGTCACTCCAATGTTATTATTAGTATTTATCAAAACCCTAAACTCCTTAATCTTTCTTAATTGTGCTTGCATTAGAACGCTCCTCCTGCAAAGAATGCATGTGCTAGTAGGTTTCCGGCAATACCGTGTGGTACTCCCGGAGTTTCCGGATCGCCTTGGAAATTAACTACTACATCAAAGTTAATTGCTCCGTTAAGAGGAGTAAATATTTCATTTCCTTGAAAGCTAATATTACCTGCATTTAATCTGTTAACAGCTATGTCCGAGCCACCACTTGAAATACGTGACTTAACATATATACCAATTGCCTTTTGCGTTGGCACAATGTTATTAGAGTTTGCTGTAAATGTGCCGTCTGTACTAAATTCTCGAACAACTGCACCAGTACCACCAAGCACAACACCACCTAGACTCAGTTCTGATAATCCACTTAGATCAAAGAAACTTGCATTGATTGATATTGTACCCGTTGACTGCTCAACTTCAAATAATTCGCCAACTCTAAAGTTACCGTCTTGGTCTGTGCTTGTATAAAATACTCGCCCTCCGCCGTACTGTAATACTTCGTTATATTGTTGGGGTTCATTTACTGCATTAAATCCAAATGTATATAATCCAGGATATGCTGTGTCGCCAAAGTTACCAGAACCAATATCTAAGAAGTCGTGACCAGTAAGTCTAATTTGACTATACTTTTGTCTTAGTGTTACTGGAGAGCCATGTGATGGCGCTTCTGCTCTACCAAGTCCCGGACTAATTTGGAACTCGGCCTCATAATTAGGTGCACTGCCCGAATTTGATATTGTTTTAACAACATAGTAAGTAACTCCGTCAATTCCTGAAATAGCAATATTGTCGCCTGGTCCAGGTAATGCTGATAGTGCCGAAACTCTTAATGTATCTGTTATTTGTAAAATCTCTGCAAAACCATCTCCAGCAGTAATTGCGGCTGTAGCACTAAAGTATCCTGTTCCTCTAGATGTATAAGTTGGCCATCCAAGCACTCCGTCATTAACAGAAACGCTAGTTGTTACATCTAATGTAGCTTGCGGATCAAATACTGTAATTACCGGTGGCGTTCCTGTTTGATAATAACTTCCCGGGTTGCTTATAACAAACGCACCAATTCTATTACTACCTACAATTGCTATAGCTTCTGCTTTAGCTCCTGTAGCAATTCTTACGCCAGATGTTGTGTCAACAGCTACACTAATCCATATACCGTCATTGGCTGCAACACCAGTCCAGTCTTGTGCATCTGGAGTTAATTTACTTGTCCAAGCATATCCGTCTCTACTAAGTGCTACAATATCTGATAGTGGATTAGTTGATACAAATAGTCCTTGACTGTATGCAAGATCTCTCCATTTACCTGTTTCCATACTACCTGGATGCCAAACTATTCCGTCATAACTAACTGCTGTCGGACATGCTGTACTATCATCTTTTTCGCATATTGCAACAAATCTGTCATTACCATAAACTACTTTATTCCATTCTTGACTAGATGGTAGTGCAACTTCTGTCCAACTACTTGCGTCATCTGCACTGTACATTGCTTTGTTTCCGCCGCCTTGTATAATTACAAACTTGCCTGCACCGTACGCACAACTTGCCCAATCAGCAGTTACGCCTACATCAACCCCACTCCATGCTTGGCCGTTGTTTGTTGACTTTGCAATAGTTGTAGTTCCTGTACTATCATTTGTTCTAGCCACTGCAATTTTAATTTGTGAGCCAGCTTCTGTACTTCCTACTACATCGGACCAATCAGTTGATGTAGGTAGTGTAGCTCCTGTCCAAGCTGTTCCGTCTGTAGAGTACGCTACTTGATTTCCGTTTTCTGCAACAGCTATATATGTTCCGTTAGTAAAATCAACTGCTGTCCAATCTGCTGTAGAGGGTAAAGTTGCCGCGCTCCATCCTGTACCATCTGATGATACTGCCGCAACTGTTGTTCCCTTTGCAACAGCTACAAAGCCGTTAGTACCATAAGTAATAGCCGACCAAGGTGATGCACTTGGCATAGAACTTGTAGCAGTTGCGTATGTTGGTTCTGGAATATCAACTCTAGGTTCAACTACATAATAAGTACTGCTATCAAACGCAACTACATTTGGCATACCTGTAACGTGTTCCCAGCCATCTTCGCCGTTTGACTCTTTTTGTACTAGGGCCTGTTTTATATCTACCCTAAACGTTTTAATTTTAGCATACTGACCGGCACCTGTTCCTGCTGTAATTCTTACCCGCATACCTTCATACTTTGCTGGAGTTCCTGTGTCAGCACCCGATAGTACAATTTCAGTAGCATTGCCTGATTGGGCTTTGTTAGCTAAGAATTGATAATTTTGTCCGCCAATGAAGTTTGAATCTTCTTCTGATGCAAATATTTCACTAATGCCGCCTTGTCTAAATTCAGTGTATGTTGGATCTGCTCCGACACCAACACTAGTAATAGCCACTGTTGCGGTTGTATAATCTCGACCTGCATTTGAATAACCAAATCCATGAACATTATTTTGATCATTATACACTGTAGCAATTTGTGCTTCAAGACTTCTATTGTTTACAGTTGCACTTGCTGGTGTTTCAGTAATGTCATATCCTTCAGCAACTGAACCGTATAACCCGTAAGAGTTGTTACCATTCAATGCTCGAATTTTACCGCCGTCTGTAGCTAAGTAACCAATGTGACAATAATATGTAAACACAGATACAAGCTCTGATAATCCTTCACCGTTAACCCAATATCCGATGCCGTCACTTAAAATTTGTGTAAAGTCGTTAGCAACCATTGACTTATTGCCGCCATTATGCAAGTCCCCGTCAATCTTCATACCAGTACATCCTGTACCAAATGTTGATACGTTTTGTACATATGGAGATTTATTAATAATCCAAGTAGTGGTATCATCAACGCCGGTTCCTGGATCTAAAGAAACATAAGAGCCTCCGTTTGGACGTCTTGTTAAGTTTTGGTTTGTAGCACCTAAGGTGCCAACTTTTCCGTTTAACGACATGTTTCGTAGACCAGTACCATTATGCATTCTAAACATATCAATTGCTTCATAGCCTGCGGCTGGTTGTACTACTGTACTTCTTAACTCGTCGCCTACAATAGCTGTGTCAGCTGGTACAATAATTGGTAGTATTTCTAGAAAAAGTCCTGTGGATACAAATATTGTAGCCGGAGCTCTAGCCGTTACATCAGCTGATATATAATTACAAGCATATTTTATCGAAGCATATGCAGTATCCGGAGTACTACCAAATCCTACTGCATCAGTGCCACCTACTGAAACGTAATAAACTTTTACTGTTTGGTTTAAACTTTCCCATTTAACTGTAGCATCTTCGTTTACTTTAATTACTTCTCCTGCTTTACCTATAGTAAGGTTTGTAGGAGCAAGGGTACTTCCGTCATATCCAGTAGCAAACGTTCGTACATCACCTCGATATCTCAAAGTATTATTTACTGCCGATGTTGAATTACCTGCATATATGTTCCAGTATATAGACGCTCCGGTTTCCGGGTCTGTGTCAACAATTGGTCTTGCTTCGAATAAATTACTGTAGTGTTGTGCTTTACAAATATATGTAATACTTCGGTCCATAACAACATCACCAGGTTGATACTGTAAGTACGTACTATCTGATGCATCGTCTACCGTTTGATAGCCGCCGTATTCTCTCCACTCGCCTTGCCACATTATTCCAGTTTTAAGTAATAACCATTTAGTTAATCCGTAGTCTTGTGAGGCGATATCTGTTTCAATTGGATCAGATAATAAATCACCTGGTTCTACTAATTCGCTAGACGTAATAACCACTCTAGCTTCGTACAAATATCCATTTTTTCTTACTACACTACCAACAGGGTATGTTTGGGTTATATCCCAATCGCCCTTCATTTTGTAGCCTCTAGTTAATAATTCCCATTCGCCTGTATCTTGTAATCTGCCATTCTCGAACGGATATATACCAATATTAATTGTTAATGAAGTATAAGAATAACCACCGTAAGTTACAATATCTCCAGGTTGATACATCGTCGTTAGCAACCATTCAGTTTCGTATCCAAGTCCAGGTATCCATAGATCCCAATCATTAGCTAGATCAAACACATCAGTTCCGGACATTCCGCGCTTTGCTTTATACAAACTAGATCCGTATTTTACAATGTCATTAGTTTTGTGGTATAACCCGCTCCATTCGCCTTTGTATTCAATTCCTTCAACAATTAATTCCCATTTAGCAGCCGACGAATCTAAACCTAAGTCAGTACCAATACCTTCTTGTAGTCCGTCGTTACTAGTATGTCCTATTGTACATCTATAAATGTTTCCGCCATAGCGCACTACATCGTCTTTAATATATCTAGTTCCTACAGCCCAATTATCCTTCCAAAAATCACTACGTTGTAATATAACCCAGTTAGCTTGATTGGCTTCTAATCCTGCATCTACTGCACTTGATTGATGGTTAGTTATACATACGTACACAATGCCACTATAGCGCACTACATCATTCTTTTTGTATTCTGTAAAGCCGCTCCATACGTTTAGCCAGTTATAGCCTTTAGCAAACGGAGCCCACTTTGCTTGATCAGTTTCTAATCCCAATGCCACACTTGATGCACTAGAATGACTATCAATACAATTGTAAAGTATTCCTCTATATTTTACTAAGTCGTTTACTTTATAAAATGTCGAAGGTAACCAGTTGCCTTTCCAGTCAGTGCCGTCGACTACTTGCTCCCATTTAGGAGTAGATTCGCCTGATACTGTAAAGTCTAAGTCACTGTTAAAGTCTGCTGATGCTGTATGACTAATTAACGAAACAAAAGTCTTACCACCATATGAAACCATATCGTCTTTAATGTACGCTGTGGCTCCAGCCCAAGGACCTTTCCAATTGTAACGTATTCTATCAATTCTAAATTCTGCCATTTTCTTGTCCTAATTCTTTAAGTAAGTGTATTTATTTGGCCGCCCATGCCACTATGATTTACACAATAATAATATAGTGTCGGTGCGTTTACAGGTATTTGTATCTTAACATATGCGCCTTGTACACCTGCTACACCTAGCTTTGTAACTCCAGTAGTATATTCTACGCCACCGCCATGTGTTCCGTTTGGTGTTATTGAAAATCTAATTGGATGTGTGTTGTTACTAGCGTTAGCTTGTCCAAATGTATATGTTTGTCCTTCAAATAAGTTTAGTGTAGGTGTAACTATATCATTAAGGTAAAACTTATTACCTGTGCCATAACTATTAGTACCACTAGCTACTGTAACTTTAAAGTGTGACGGATTGTACGCACTAAGACCGTCTGTACTTACACCTGTAGGATACGTGTACGGTCTATTAATTCTTACAACTAGTTCGCCTTCATCGTTAATATAATAAAACAAATGTCTGTCATCCCAGCGCAGTTGTTCGTATGTTAAGTTTTCATAAACATAGTCATGGTTCTGATCACGTCCTTCAAAAAAGTCGACGCCTTGTTCAAAGTCACTGTAGTTGTTTGTAGGGTCGCCCGGCTTATTAACTTGGATCGATGCATCTGGATCCATTTGATCAACTTTTGTAAAAAACAATTCGCCGTCGTCGGTCCTGCGCAGTCCATAAAAGAATCTACCATCTAATCCACCTACAACATTGTCTTGATTATTTCCAAAATATGCCATGTTTTACTCCTATACTATATCTACGTAACTAATAATAGCATCACAGCTATTAGATAAATTACTTTGTACTAATAATGAATTGTTTGCTGGTATAATTAATTTTTCGCCGCCCAGCATTCCTTTAAAGCTACTGTTTGGTGCCACCATTACATCCTTCATAAAGAACCCTTCTACGCTTGTATCGTCCTTAACATAAATGTTAACGTTAATAGCAAACTCAGTTACGTTTGCAATATTGATTCCTAATACAGTAGCGTTAGTTGATCCGTCACTTGCGAACACTTCAATCTTTTGTGTTCCTATATCTTTAATAATTTTGTTTCTAAAATATGTTGCCATTTTTTTATCCTAACGCTAATACGTATTCTAATGCCAGCGACTCTGCATCACCAAAACTTATGCCGCCGCTTGAGCCTGCAACGGATACCCAGTTAGTTCCGTCATATAATTCTACTCTGGCTGCCTGTGTGTTATATCGAGTCATTCCTAATTCAGAGTCGCTTGGTATTGGACGTTCGGCATCTGCACCTACCGGAATAACTATTCCTCTTGTTCCTCCAAACTTAAAATATCCATTGCCTGTGTTCTCAAAAACGGTATTAGAATTAGAAACTGTATTTGTGATAATATTGTTTTTAATACTAAAGTTATCTATTACAACACTGCCAGTGCCGTTAGCAAGTAAGTTTAAGTCTGTGTTAGTACTTATCGTTGTGATAGTACTGCTGTCGATTTCTATATCTGCAACTTCTAACTTGTTTGTAACAAACTTAGTTGCTTCTAAACTAGCAGTTAGTGTGCCTGCATTATAAAATCTAATAATATTGTCATTTGCGCCTGGCGTAATTTCTGCTGTTATCTTAGTGTCGCCGTCTTGGTCTTCAAGTTTTGTACTTAACTCTACCCAGCTACCGTTATACCCTTCAAACTTATTAGTAGTAGTGTTGTATCGTGTCATGCCTGTTACAGGACTAGCGTTCCGTTGGGCTGTTGTACCTTTTGGAAGTAGCATACTATCCGTACTATTAACTTGCAGTATACCCGACGCCGGAGTTAATACCATATCTCCATCTGTGCTTAACACGTTTGTATTGAAACTAAAGTTTCCAGTAACAACACTACCGCTGCCGTTTGCACGTAGTTCTAAATTACTGTTACTTGTAGTAGTAGTAACAAAGTTGTCATCAATTAGTATATCACCAGTTGTAAAGCTATTTGCTGTAATCTTGCCTGTGCTATCTAATTCGTTAAGGGTAACTGTTCCGTTAACTGTAAGATCATTTGTAATAACAACATTGTTAGTTGGAACTAAAATAGTACCAGTGCCATTTGCACGTAGTTCTAAATTACTGTTTGATGCAGTAGTAGTAATAAAGTTATCATCAATTCTTATGTCTTCAAAGTTAGCAATTCCTGTTACAGACAATATTCCAGTTATGGTTGCATTATTTGCATTAAATCCACTAGTTGATTGTACATTTGCAAAGTTAGTTGTTCCGTTAATCTGTAAGTCGTTTGTAATAACGACATTGTCATTTGGAATAACAACACTGCCTGTGCCATTTGCTTTAAGTTCTAAATCACTGTTAGATAATGTAGTAGTAATAATGTTGTCGTTAATTTGAATATCTTCAAAATCAATCTGACCATTAATTGTCATAGTATCATTTACTACAATGTTTCCAGTAGTAATATTTTCAGCAGTTACTGAGTCTAATACAGTATTACCGCCTACTGTTAAATTGTTGTCGACTACTACATTGCTATTGGAAACTCGTACAACTCCGCTACCGGACGCTTCTAATTCTAAGTCACTGTTACTATCAGTTGTTCTTAATAAGTTTCCTGTAATTTGTATATTTTCAAAAAACGCTTGTCCTAAAATAGACGTTGTGCCGCTTACATTTAAGTTTCCTGTAATAGTTGCAGTATCACTTACATTTAAGTTTCTTGGAGTAAATGCACCAAGTACGTTTAAGTTTTGTTCAATAACAAGATTATTACTCGGCAATCTAATAACGCCAGTGCCGTTAGCTCTAAGTTCTAAGTCACTGTTACTTTGTGTTGTGCTAATAATGTTATCATCAATTTGTATATTTTCAAACTGGAATGCACCATTAACACTTAATGTGTTAACGTTTAAGCTATTTGCTGTGATGTTGCCAGTTGCTGTAAGACTAGCAAGAGTAGTTGTCCCGGCAACACTAATGTTACCCGTAACTTCTAAATTACTACTTGGAATAGTAACGTCACCAGTTCCGGATGTACCTAACTCTAAATCACTATTAGTGTCGGTTGTACTAATTGTATTGTTTTGAATGTTTATATTTTCAAAACTAGCTTGCCCGGCAATAGTTGCTCCGCCGCTAATTGCTAAGTCGCCTGCAACAGTAGTTATTCCAGACGTTTGTGTAATATTACCCGATACTGTTAAATTGTTTTGTGCAACTACATTTCCAGAAAATGTTGCTGTTGAATCAAATTGTGTTGTTCCGCTAACTGTAAAGTTACTGCTTGGTACTGAAACTGTACCAGTACCGTTTGCACTTAATTCTAAATCACTATTACTATCACTAGTACGAATTCTATTTCCAGTAATATTAATATTATCTAAGTCTAATTCATTTGCATAAATCTGATTCCAACGTTTAGTAATTGATCCTAAATTATAAGTTGCAGTTAAGTTTGGAGTTAGGTTACTATCTATGTCGCCAGTAAACTGAATACCATCTGTGTCTGCATCACCAATTGTAATGTCACCACCGATTGTAACGTTTCCAGTTACATCTAAGTTTCCAGTTATGCTAGTGTTGTCAGCAAGTATTATACTTCCTGATACACTTGATATTGTCATGTCTGTTGTAAGAGTTTTTATTGTACTGCCCTGGATTCTAAAGTCTCCAGTTTCAATTTTAGTACCATCAATAAATGTAGTATCACTGCCTGTTTGGAACGTTAAACCATTAG
>Ga0307984_1000218_pt1 | contig 24748 bp, 21 predicted proteins | sample EllFjometageno78_FD_203169 | JGI IMG/M metagenome (GOLD analysis project Ga0307984, IMG submission 203169) | Marine microbial communities from Ellis Fjord, Antarctic Ocean - #78 | ecosystem: Environmental > Aquatic > Marine > Unclassified | place: Southern Ocean | collected 2014-10-09
GGAGGCGGAGGGTCAGATGGAAGTTCAAGCGGAGTTGGGAATCAAGGCAATGAAGACGGAAAAATAGATGGGGCGGGTGTCGTCTCTGGAGACTTCGGGAATGCTTATCTAAATGGGGGTGAGCTTATAAATAGACCTCAACTTAAAGAAAAACCCAAACGAGAAGGTAAAATCCGAATGAACATTGTCGTCGACGCAAGTGGCAAAGTGATTTCTGCAAAATATGACGGTGGGATAGACTCTGATTTTGCGGATTCAGAACATATCCGATTGGCAGAAGAGGCTGCTAAGTCTGCCACTTTCAATACAGATCCTAACAGACCACGCAGGTCTGGGTTTATTACGATTAGATTCGAATTGGAGTGATGCTGTATGACGAGGCCATCGACATCCTCTTCACAAAACTCCCGATGTTTCAGCGGTCTGGGCCGGCAGCCTATAAGCCAAACTTAGACGGAACGAAGGCGGTATGTGATCTTTTGGGGAACCCAGAAAGGAGACTAAAATTTATTCATATTGCCGGCACAAATGGCAAGGGCACGGTTGCCCATATGGTCGCTTCTGTAATGCAAACCGCGGGATATAAAACGGGCCTATTTACTTCGCCACATCTCATTGACTTTCGTGAACGTATTCGTGTCAATGGAGAGAAGATTCCTGAGACGTATGTCGTTGATTTTGTAGAACGATTTCAGTCGAAATGGAATACGCCCTCTTTTTTTGAACTCACTTTCGGAATGGCATTGGGGTATTTTGCAGATAAAGACACAGATATCGTCATTCTAGAAACAGGAATGGGTGGACGTCTCGACAGCACTAATATTATTCCTACCGCCGAAGTTTGTGCGGTCACAAACATCGGTTTGGACCACATGCAATTTCTCGGCGATGACATTCGCAGTATTGCACATGAAAAAGCGGGGATATTCAAAAACCAGGTGCCAGTCGTTCTAGGAAAAATGAGGCCTGAAGCCCAATCTGTCGTTTTAGAACACGCTTTGAAAATGAGCTGCGAAATGCATTTTGGGAGAGAGGTTCCAGATTCTCTTTCTGAACTCATCACGTCCCCTTTTGCCTCGGAGAACCTTGCGACCGCATCTAAAATAATTGAAGTAATGCGCCTACAAGGCTGGGATGTTTCTGAGGCGTCAGAACATGAAGGATTGTTAGAATACAAAGCGATAACACATCAAAAAGGCAGGTGGCAATTCATCCCTGAGTCATCCGATTCGTCATCCATTCTTCTTGACTGTGCCCACAATACCGATGGGATGAATGTGTTGATTAACTCACTCGTCCATGAGTATCCAAACAAGGTTCTGCATGTCGTGTTTGGAACAGTACAAGACAAAGACCCATCGCAGGTTCTTTCAATACTCCCAAAGAATTCTGTCATGTATTGGTGTGCCGCCGATGTCCCCCGCTCTATGGATGTTGATGCACTCCAAACCCATGGATTAGAAAACGGTCTCTCTGGAAGATGTTTCTCTTCAGTGCGTGATGCGGTTTCTGAAGCCAGGAATTGTTGTTTCTCAGATGACCAAAGCAAAGCGATTGTGTGCGGCAGTGTATACGTTGTGGGAGAAGCGCTACAACACCTTTAGAACTTGTCTCCGAAGACCTTTGTCAATATTTCAGATGTTCTCGCATAAGGATTCAATCTGATCTCTTTCTCTTGCTCCGCAATGAGGACAAACAAACCGTCAATGGCTTTATTTGTAATATAATCTTCTAAATCAGGGTTGATTTTTTGAGTAAGAGGTATCGCATTGTATTTCGTCACCAATCCATTCCATTTTTGTGCCACTTCAAATTGTTGCATTGAAGTGATGACGATCGGTTTGAAGGATTCATACAGGTAGTCATTTGTTTCACTCCGCAAATATGTTGTAGCGGCATTGTCTTCTCCTTTTAAAATAGAATAGGCATCGGTGATATTCATGTTTTTAATCGCAAGCCCTAAGATGTTGAGCGCTTCTTTCGAAGCCAATTCAGCAGCCTCATTCATCTTTGTTTCAAAGGAATTTATTTGATTCTCAAAGCCCATTTTTGACAATGCTGTTTCTATTTTTTTTGCTTCTGAAGGGAAAGGGATGCGGATGATTTCGTTGTCATTAAATCCATTGATTGCAGATGCTTTTTTCACAGCGTATTTAGCGCCATTGTGTAAGGCGGTGGTTAACCCTTCGATCACTTCATTTTCTGAAAGCTCTCCTTCTCCATTCGCTACGCCATCAATCGCGCCACCGATTAGGTTCTGGGACTTTTCTTTCGCTTTTTTCAGAAAACCAATTTGAGCGGATGCAGTGCATGATGCAATGATGCAGAAAATTGTCATTAGTGTTAAGATCTGTTTCATTGAATTCTAATTGTTATTGAGGAACCAATTCCTGTTTTTCAGTAAATGATATACAATACTAATATATATCACTTTCATATTTAATGATGTGGTTTTTATTCTGGACTTCTTTGTTTATCGTTCAAACTGTTTCAATCTATTGTGTAAGTTTACCTTGTGAAAAAATCATGCCTCATTTTATTTTTTGTTCCCACAATGCTATTTGGTCAGGATGTGTTCAATAAGACGATAACAATTGAACCGCATATGTATACCCAGAATTATGAGCATTTTAAAAGACTCGTCCTTAATTCTCCGGATTCTGAAGCAGAGTATATAGATGGTTTTGATTTTGAATGGGGCTATTCCTATACCCTAAGCGTAAAAGTCAAGGACATAGGTCAATTGTCAGATGGGACGAGGTATGATTACGCTTTGTTAAGCGTAAAGTCTAAAGTAAAGGTTCCTGATTCTGTGACCTTTATGATGTCTGTAGATCCTTTAAGGTATTATGATAAAATACAAGACGACGACATTGTTAACTACACTTTAAACCAATTAAGTGACAGCATTTATCTTTATATGGATCAAGTAGAGATTGAGGTGCCTGATGATTTGCAAGAATCATTTCAGAAAAACATTGACAATGAAGTCGATTTCCGTGGAAGCTTTAAATTTGTGACTGGAAGAAGAATTAGACTGGTACTTTTGAGATAATAAAAACCCCAGGCGTTTGAGTGGGTTCATTTTTGTTGAAGCTAAGTGACGTTATGTCTCACCATTTTTCTTGATCGACGCCATTGTTGTAGATAATTATAACAAATAAGAATCATATCGTATTTTTATCCAAAGCAATATCATGAACACATTTGAAATTAAATACCAAGGAGAATTAAGAACCATTGCGACGCATTTAGATTCCGGATCTCAAATAAGTACCGATGCGCCAAAAGACAACCATGGACTTGGAGAAACATTTTCACCAACAGATATGTTGTGCTCTGCTTTAGCAAGTTGCATTTTAACCATTATGGCCATTGCTGTGGAGAAAAATGATATTGATATTAAAGGCACTAAAGCAACTGTTAAAAAAACAATGGGTACGAATCCGAGAAGAATCGTTAAGATTGACATTGATTTAATTTTTCCAAGAGAATACGATTTAAAAACGAAAACGATCTTAGAAAGAGCCGCTCATAACTGTCCAGTACATCATACATTATCAGAAAAGGTAGAAAAAAACATTTCGTTTTCTTATTTAAGTGGGTCTTATACCACAAGCTGATTTAGAGCTATTCATATCCTGAGGATGAGTGATGTATCGGTTATGTGGCAAGAGACTCATGCCCATCTTTACAACAATTTGTCTAAGCCGACGGATAGAATCAGCCGAAGCTTCCGAAGTCAGAGCAACTATCGACATTCATTTCATTGATCATGGACTCGAAGTTTTCGTCCAACAGACTGCCTGATTTCTTGTGACAAAACGGGCACTTCATAAAGTCTCCATTGGTGTCCACATACACCATTCTGTTTCCGGAGGCCATACAACCCACCCGACGTTGGTAGTATCCATGGTAGACTATGATGGGGAAATCTCGATATGCTGCCTCTTTATTGTAAGATAAAAACACCTCCTCAAGCAACTTTAATTGTTCAGCCTTCAACATGACATTTTTCATGGCATAATGTCCAATCGGTTTAGGCTCTAAAAACTGGACAAAGCCAACGCCCAAGTCTTTTGCAAATCGCATAAATGTATCGAGATATTCCCTCGTGGCATTGGACTGTGTGATACACGTTGAAATTGCAGTAACAAAGTCGTTTTCAATACCAAATTTAACGGCAGTTAAAGCATCCCGAAAGGAACCTTCAGTCCTTCTGAATACGTCATGTTGATAGGGGTCGTGATGATCAATACTTACAATAACACCAGTAAGACCTGCGACTTTTAAAGCATGGGCATTTTCAGAGGTGAAATTGAATCCAGAAGTCAGAATCCAAAAGGCTGAGTTATCCTTGTACTTATTGATAGCATCAATCATTTCCTTAACCCGCAACATTGGCTCTCCTCCTGTAAAGGCAATATTGGTTGATCCAATTGATTGAAGATTTTCAATCATGGTGTCAATGTTTGCTGTGCTGATTTTCTCTTTTTTATTCAAATTATCCCACTCAAAGCAATGCTCGCACTTCAGTGGGCATTTCTTGGTAATCGCCAGATAAGTCAACGTAAGACGATGTTTTGAGTTATTATGTGGCTCAAGACGATGTAGTTCACTGTGCAGAAACGTCTCAAAGAAGGGAGATTCCCATGCCGGGATATTAATTCGCCAATAATGTTTGTTTGCAATTGAAACAACCTTATACACGTTATTGCCACCTGCAATCGCATTGCGACGTTGACGGATTAAATTTAAAATCCGCAAAACCCTTCCAGGCGTCCGATACAATTTGAGAATGACGATTGCATTTTTTATAAGACGCATGCGATGCAATTTTCGCTTACGTGCGCCAAAGACAGTCTTTTGTTTTTTCGACGCTCGAATCACGGAGTAATCGATCTCGATTGGTTGAATTGATGCGCTTAGCGCTAATTCTGCAGCTTCGGTTTTTTGGGCGTAAGACATTCGCTTGAAGAATCAGTTTTATAAACCTGCAGTTTGTGAAAACCGTGTTTTTGCAAAACGAGCAAATGTTCCAGTCATCCGGAATTTCTTCAGTTCCGCAATGTTCGGTTTACCGGTGTAATCTCGGATATATTCATAATATCCGCGCGTGTGTAAAAACAGGGTCGTTGTTTTTTGACTTTGAATGTCCGGACGACCGTCAAATGTCAAAATCGCTTCTGCCCCGATGTACGGTTGCTCTAAATAATCACCGTCTTGATGCGCGATTGCAGACATGAGGTCAATGTTGTTTTCGTCCGCTGCTGATAACAACGGAAGCCTATGGATTTCTATTGGGTCGTTGCTGGTAAAGTCCATCGCGGCATAGTCCACTTCCCAGAAATGATATCCAGACTCCAAACGAATAATTATGTCATCTCCCGCTTGACAATCGGCTTCAATAGGCACAACGATACTGCGGGAAGCAAGTGGCCCCACGGTATTTATATGGTCAATTGTTTCCCAACCATTGTCTGTCTTCAATTTAACAGCGAGCATGATTCCTTCGTCTTTTGACCATTGAATTTTTTGTTCAGCAGGACTCCGATCTTGCTTCGAAGAGATTCGATCGTATTGATCTCCCATTAAGGCTCCGAAACGTTCGAATGTATGGTCCAACCAAATGGTGTTTTTTAGGTTAAGAACCAGTTTCATTTGATTTGTTGTACTCGTCGAAATGAAACTTAAATCGATGCTGCTGAAGTCTTGATTATCCGTCGTTTCATCGAAGAACTGATACGCAACACCATCATGTGTTTTAATCTCAGATAGATAGTCGTTACCCAAATCAGTCTGGGCACTTCTCGGAGATACGGGACGCTTTAATGAATAAGGCACTCCGTAACTATCCATAAGCACCTCCATATCATTGGTATGCTCTACCATCAAAAGTTCTGCAATATCTGTGTATTGCCTTTCTTTAAGTTCGTTGGTGATTTTAAGCTTGAAGACACTATCAATAGCAGTAAAATATGGCAACGGCATGTAATCATCGCGTTCTAAATTTGGAGAGATGGCGCCGCCGTATATTTCTCCTCGGAAATTGTAATCATTGCCGTCCAGCGTATAAATAAATGGGCAGGAAGATTTAGTTAACCAGTATATGATAAAGGCGACACCAACGAAAACAACTGCTCCACCCACATACTGAAGAATCAACACCCCAGTTTGATTATTGTATACCTTAACTTTAACGATGTCTTCAATTGATATTTTAATTTGACCCATGGACATTTCTTCATGTCCTTTAGCATATAAATGCAACTCCTCTTGCCGCGGATTAACGAAAGGTTGATATCTGTTTTTCGTCGGGGCAACATAATTCAACAAGCGATGTTCTGCATCAATATTCTGCTTGACCCCCGTGATTTCATTGTTTTCAGTATCAATAATGAGATTGTTGAGATGAAACACCTCTCCAAATAAAGTATGGACAATGATGTAATCTTCTTTCGCAATTTCGAGCTGTTCCGAGGTGATACTGTATGTAGTAGACACTTTAAAGTAATTGCACCCTACCAACATGTTTGTGGTAATTAGGATGAAAAAGAAAGCTATGATTTGTTGGTGATTTCGACACATATCAGACAATTGAAGCGATGAGTAAAAAAATTGGTCTGACAAATATAGAAAAATCAACTTTGGACTGAGCTTAGTCTAGACGAAATAGACAATGCTCAAGTAACATAAGGACTTCCACGTGAGGAATCTTCTAAAGCGGTCGTGGAAAAGTGCGGAGTGTGTAACAATAAAAAAACCCACTCGTGTGAGTGGGCTTTTTTATTGTGGGCGATGAGGGGCTCGAACCCCCGACCCCCTCGGTGTAAACGAGGTGCTCTGAACCAACTGAGCTAATCGCCCTAAAAGGAGGGTGCAAATATAGTAACTACTTCTCATCTTTGGCATGTGAAACGAAAAGAAAAAAAAACATACTGGAGAGGGATTCATTCGCCCTTTTTTTTCGATCTCGCTCGTCACCTTGAAGGTGGGGGTAGATATGTAGATGTAGCGTACGACAAAGATCTTGTAAAAGCACTTGATCAGATAGAAGGTTTGAGGCAGAGTCTGCAAAGGAGTAGCGATTGCATAGAAGTGAATGATTGTGGAGCTGGCAGCAGGGTTTTTAAAAGCAAATCCAGGGAAGTGAAAAAAATAACGCGCCATGTACTTCAGAGTAAGAGGGTTGCATTCTCTTTGCTCAGGGTGTTGATTTTTTGGAGAACGCAAGGTCGCAGTAAAAAGATTTTGGAGATGGGGACCTCGCTTGGTCTCACGACTGCATATCTGGCAGCTTCTGGATGGGACGTCGAAACCTGGGAAGGATGTCAACAGACTGCCAACTATGCCCGTAAGAATTGGAAAGGTTTGGGATGTGAAGATCAGATTAAGAGTAAGGTTGGGACTTTTAAAAGCCTGATGGAGGCGTCGAACGGAGGATGGGATGTTGTTTTTCTAGATGGTCATCACGACAGAGATGCGACATTGTCGTATGTTGAGTGCTTGAAAACCAAACTAAATCCAGGGGGTGCAATCCTGGTAGATGATATTGATTGGTCTAAGGGGATGAAAGAAGCGTGGGAGAAATTATTAGATGATCCCCATTGGAATGCCACAATGAAGTGGAGGGGGAAGGGGTGGTTATTTAACAGAGATGGTGAAATAGAGCAGCATCTTAAGTTGAGAAAGTCGTATATTTCACTTTCAAAATTTAACAAGATGAAACTATTTACGATTGTGTTTGCTGCGATAACGCTTCTAATGTCTACTCAAGTCCAAGCTCAGGGAACCAAGGATCAAATGAAGACCGAAAAAGCCGGAAATTCAACATCGACTGCAGGTGCTTCTAAGATATTTGGGGAGATGCTCGTCTTTGACCTGAACGGAAAGACAATTGTGAAGGTTTCTTTCGATCCGATTATGGATAGAATGGGTTCAGACAAAGAGGCTCTTGCTTCTTCTCAACAAATAGCAAGTTTCAAATTCACATCTATGGGCCAAGCTTTAAACGTACTTTCTTCACATGGATGGATGGTGGAGCATGTTTGGACTACACTTGAGAGAAGTGGAGCAGTGCAACATTTCATACTGAGCCATGAAGTTGCGAAGTTGACGCCCGTTTCACCATGGTTAAGTAAAAACACGAATAAAGGAACCAAAGGTTAATCTGCGGGTTTGTTTAACAAAGAATTTAAAATGAAAGGGGGACGCAGGGCGCGTGCCCTTTTTCTTGTTTTGGCAACCTATGTATTTTTTCAATTGGCATGGTGGGTGAACCTGTTGATTAGTTCTGCCGCAAAACTTTTTGAAGCTCGGACAGCGTTTAACCCCTCCCCAGATATTTTAGATGCTGCATTACAGAATTGGGAGAAGACCGTTTTAATGGTTGCCGCTGAAGGTGTAATTTTTTCACTTCTGTTCATGTTTGGACTCAGTTGGATATGGCGCGTGATGCGAGCCGACAATTATATCCTGGCAAGAGAGCGAAATTTCTTGCTTGCCGTTACACATGAATTAAAAACACCTATTGCCTCCATTAGGCTCGCAATAGATACTTTGAAAAGACTTGACCTAGAGGGCGTAGACAGGGATGAGATGCTTGATGTCGCAAGATCGGGTACGCTAAGGTTAGAGCGTCGTGTTGAAGACATCCTGCAAGCGACACGTCTTAATTTGCCTGATGCGCTCGTCAGAAGTCCGTTTGATGTCACAGAGTTTGTTGAAGATACCGCCTCTACCTTTCTACATCTTAATCCTGAATCCAGTGTCTCGGTGAAGTTGATTGGAGAATCGGGTTTGCTTCTCCATGGTGATGAAGAAATGTGGCGTCTTTGTTTGATAAATTTATTGGAAAATGCCACAAAATATAGTCCATCGCACACCTCTGTCGAGGTGGTTTTAGACACCACAACAAAAAAACCAAGTCTTTCGATTATTGATCACGGTCCTGGGATTTCACCAGATGAACGGAAGAAGGTTTTTGAAGCGTTTTATCGACTTCCCAGAGATAAGGACGTCGAGGGAACGGGGCTTGGACTCCATTTGGTCTTTAGAATTGTGAAAATGCATGGTGCTGAAATCCATATCACTTCAACTGCAGGCGGTGGAGCTACCTTTGTGATTGATTGGCCTGCAAATTGATTAGATTTAAGTGATTAATAAGATGAGTAAAAAGAAAGTTGCTCTTGTGATTTTAGATGGTTGGGGATATGGTGCACAGGATTCTTCCGATGCAATCTTCAATGCGCCTACTCCTTGTGTGGACGAGCTACATAAGGATTTCCCTCATGCTACTTTAAGAACAGATGGCGAATTTGTTGGCCTTCCCGAAGGTCAAATGGGCAATTCTGAAGTGGGGCATATGAACATCGGCGCTGGTCGCGTTGTCTTTCAAGATCTTCTTAGAATCAATCATGCGATAGATCGTGGGACTTTTCAATTAGAACCTATTCTGCAAGAAGCCTTGGAAGCAGCAAAAGAACCTGGAAGGCGTCTTCATATTGTGGGATTGGTGTCCCGTGGAGGCGTTCATTCGCAACAAGAACATCTTCACTCTGTCGTAGATGCGGTGAATAGCGCTGGAGTCCCCGATGCGGTCATTCATGCGTTTACAGATGGACGCGATACTGCGCCCAAGTCTGGCTTGGGGTATCTAAAGAACCTTGAGACGCATTTAAGCCAAACAAATTCTCCGATTCAAATTGCATCCGTTCATGGGAGATATTATGCAATGGATCGGGACAAACGTTGGGAGAGAATCGCTCATTCATATCGTGCGATGTGTACAAATGGTGGGGATGAGTTTGAAAGTGTAGAAGCGGGAATTCAATCATCTTATCATGAAAACACCACGGATGAGTTTATTTTGCCCTTTAGAATTCAAGGGGTAGAAGGCCAAATACGTCCCAATGACGTGGTGATCTGTTTTAACTTCAGAACGGACCGTTGTCGCCAAATCACAACAGCGCTCACTCAAAACGATTTTCCCGAATTTGGGATGTCAATGCTTCCGCTGTATTTCGTCACGATGACGAACTACGACGACAAGTTCAACAATATAAAAGTCATTTATGACAAACCCAACCTTCAGAATACACTAGGTGAGGTTGTTTCTTCTGCTGGTTTGTCTCAACTAAGGATCGCAGAAACCGAAAAATATCCGCACGTGACGTTCTTTTTCAATGGAGGTCGAGAGGCGCCATTTGAAAGTGAAAACAGACTGATGGCGAGCAGCCCCAAAGTCGCCACCTATGACCTCCAACCTGAAATGTCTGCGAGGAAACTTGTCGCGTTGGTTTCGAAAGAAATGGCATCTGACGGCGTAGATTTCGTTTGTCTCAACTTTGCAAATCCCGACATGGTGGGGCATACTGGTGTGTATGAAGCCATCGTTCAAGCGGTAGTGACGACGGATGAATGTCTTGCAGAAGTTCTTAAAGTCGGAAAGGAAAACGACTACATGTTCGTCATCATTGCCGACCATGGAAATGCCGACCGTGTTGTCAATCCCGACGGATCGCCACATACTGCGCACACGACGAATCCCGTTCCGATCATCGTTGTCGCTGAGGGTGTTCGTGATGTAAAGGACGGGAAGCTTGCCGATGTCGCACCGACTGTTTTAGATCTCTTGGGATTAGATCAGCCAAGTGACATGACCGGGCGCTCTCTGATTTCTTAAGTTGCGTATTAGCGCAATATCATTACGCTTCCAGAAAACTTCACGACTCCTTCTACGCTGATGTCAGTGACGACATCGCCTATGTATTCTAAAGGCTCCTCTCCAACATAGTTCACCGCGAGAGTGTAATAGTATGTCCCATCAGGAAGTGGTGCGCTTCGATTGTTAATCCCTCGCCAAGCACCGATGTAGTTTGCGTTATAATATACCTGAACGCCCCATCTGTCATAAACAGCAAGCTTGCTTCCTGGATATCCTTGAAGCCCCATGATTTCAAATGTATCATTGTCTCCATCACTGTTGGGAGTGAAAACATTGTAGAACTCTAGTTCACAAATCTCTACGTCAATCGTACTGTAAGCAATGCTCCCACATCCGTCAACAAGTTGGACTTCTATGGAGCCGACTCCACCGCTTCCAGAATTGTAAAGTCCGTCATATAGACCCGTGATCGCATCAATGTTTTCAAGGAATGAAATTAATGTGGTGTCCAAAGAGGCTCCGACAATGCTGACCCAAATCAAATTTCCATCCGGATCTTCAATCTCAGTCAAGATTTCACTAAACCCGCCTGTGCCACCAGAAGATGGAACTGTAGCGGTTTGGCCCAAACAGATGGTTTCTTCCCCCCCTACAAACTCATCTAAAATTTCCCATGTAATGGTCGCTTCTGTCACGGATTCGCATACATCCGTCACGGTGACAGTCGCAGATCCAGGATTGCCTCCGGTATTATAAGTGAAATTATTCAAGGTGTCGTTTTCAGCCGTGTTCCACTGGAAATCGAATGGACCATAACCGCTTAAGGGGTTGACGATGAGGTCAATATTTCCGGCACCATCGAGACATCCAACAGGTGAGGTGTATAACGTGATAGGCTCGGGGTCTAAAATGACAATCGTTGCACTTGTAACAATCGTGTCGCCGCAATCATTGATGTATTCGTATTCAACGGTCACCCATTCAGGATCTTCATTCACATTGTCGTTAATAACGCCTAGAGAGACATCGGCCGAACTTTGACCAGGCTCCATAATGACGATTGAGAAAACGGAACTGAAGTCTCCTCCCATTGTCGCCGTGCCGTATACATTTAGATAAATCGTGTCTTGAAGCGTATCATCGGGTCGTATCACGGTGAACACGGCGTCGTTACATCCCTCAACCACGGTTGTGTCGCCAAGGAAAATTTCGGCCCCTTCAAGAGAAGCGTCAGCAACAATGTCGATGGCGTTCGAACTGAAACTCCCTTCTTCAAGAACCACAAAAGACTCTAGAGCACCGTCAGAACCGTCAGCGATCGCGAGTTTAATGTGATAAACCTCCCCACATTGAACTGAAGCAGATGCAGTAAAAGTCTCTGTATATCCATTGATACAGATGCCATTGTTGGTTTGGTTGTCAATGTAGTAAGCTGCGTTTGTGACATTGTTTACCGAGCTAATTGTGACTGGAAGTAAAGGGTCACTGTCTGGTACTGAAGCAATGTTAATTGCGCCATCTGGAAATCCCGTAGGAGCATCATAAGGTCCTGTAATCCCAGGTCCTGAAAGGAAAAACGCGAAAATATCGTTGTATGTAGTGTTGACGTATGTCAGGTACTCATCTGAACCAAATACGTAATTGAATGAAATGCTGTCTCCGCCTGCTTCGAAATCAAATTCAAGAATACATAGATCGTTCACCGAGCTCACGGTGAATGTTTGTCCTATAAGTGGTGGAACAGAATTGGCGACATCTAGAAGATCCGGATCATTTCCCAGACCTTGACAGCCGGTACAAAATTGTGTGTCCATGCACCCAGGATCGCTAAGGTGTGTGGCATGGTCAGTACTGAGGACAAGGCCTGAGCTTACTGAGAAAAGACCATCTGCACCGGAAAGGTATCCTATTTGTTCTTCGGATCCTGTAAAGGTGATGTTGGTCGCCGTGACTCCATTTCCAATCAGCACTTCACTGACATATTGCTCGATTGTATACGGCTGATCAACTGTGAGTTGAGAGAATGCAGGGAGGGAAAACAGACAGCAAAATAACAGTGTGTAAAAAATTCTCATTGTGGATTGTTTCAATTGTATCAAACTTACAACTTATTTACTATACAATAAATTTAAAAACTTAACTTTGCGCTTATGAGTCACCCCATTATTCAAGCAAAAAACCTCACGAAACATTACACAGTAGGTTCAACAATTGTAAGAGCCCTTGATGGCTTGGATATCGATATTGACAAGGGGTCATATATTGCACTTATGGGGCCGTCAGGGTCCGGGAAGTCAACACTCATGAATATTTTGGGATGCTTGGATACACCTTCTTCAGGCTCGTATTTTTTGAATGACAAAGATGTGAGCGAAGTAGATGATGATTTGCTAGCAGGGATTAGAAACAAGGAAATCGGTTTTATTTTTCAAACATTTAATCTTCTTCCCAGGTATACTGCGCTTGAAAATGTTGCTTTGCCGATGATTTACGCAGGTATTCCGAAAAGAGAAAGAGTGGCCAGAGCAACGGAAGTTCTCGAAAAAGTGGGGTTAGGAGATCGAGTTACCCACAAGCCGAATGAGCTTAGCGGAGGCCAAAGACAGCGTGTTGCCGTTGCGCGTGCACTTGTCATGAACCCCTCAATCATTTTTGCGGATGAGCCCACAGGGAACCTGGATTCAAAGACTTCAGAGGGGATTATGCAGCTTTTTGATGAAATACATCAAGATGGCAATACGTTAATCGTAGTGACTCACGAAGAGGAAGTTGCCGCAAGAGCTCAAAAAATAATTCGTTTGCGTGATGGAAAGCTCGACTCGGAATACTCATAATTGCCCTTAATAGTCAAGGGTGGGTCACTTATCTTTGTCTGACATGGAAAGACTAAGAATAACAAAGGTGCTTGAAACTGCACCATCTGAAGAAAAATTGACGGTTTGCGGTTGGGTGAGGACTTTTAGAAACGACAGGTTTCTTGCAGTGAATGATGGCTCAACATTAAGAAATCTCCAGCTGGTCGTCCAAAAAGAAGATTTTAATGATGAAGTTCTAAAACAACTTAATACTGGGGCCGCAATACGTGCTGTCGGCGTTTTGGTTGAAAGTCAGGGAGGAGGCCAAACAGTGGAGCTGCAAGTACAAGAATTGGAAGTTTTGGGAGGCGCAAATCCAGATGAATTCCCAATCCAAATGAAAAAGCACTCTCTTGAGTTTTTGAGAGAAAAAGCGCATTTGAGATTTCGTACGAGCACGTTCAGTGCTGTTTTTCGGATACGCCACCTTCTGCAGTTTTCTGTACATCAATTTTTCCATGAACAAGGATTTTTCCAGATGCATACTCCGATCATTACAGGGATGGATGCTGAAGGAGCAGGGGAGATGTTTAAAGTCACAACATTGGATTTGGACAACGTCCCTAAGACTGAGGACGGGGCAACAGATTTCTCAAAAGACTTTTTCGGTACACAATCAAATTTGACAGTGAGTGGTCAATTGGAAGCTGAACTTGCTGCGATGGCTTTGGGTCAAGTTTATACTTTCGGCCCCACTTTTAGAGCCGAAAACTCCAACACCTCAAGACATTTGGCTGAGTTTTGGATGGTAGAGCCAGAGATGGCATTTGCAGACCTTAAGGATGACATGAAGCTGGCTGAGGATTGCTTAAAGTATGTCTTGGCATATGTTTTAAAACATGGAGAAGAGGATTTGAAGTTCCTCGAAAACAGAGAGCTACAGGCTGAGAAACAACTTCCACAAAACGACCGGAATGAACATTCACTTTGTGAAAGGCTTCGTAATGTTGTTGAGAGTGAGTTTGCGCATATGACATATACTGAGGTGATTGATGCACTCAGGAATTCCAAGCCATTCAAGAAAAAGAAATTTAAATACCCTTGTGAATGGGGGGATGATCTTCATTCAGAGCACGAGAGATGGCTGGTAGAGAAGCATGTTGGCGGTCCTGTAATCGTGACAGACTACCCCTCTGAAATTAAGGCGTTTTACATGCGTGCAAATGACGACGGCAAAACGGTTGCTGCGATGGATGTACTTGTGCCTGGGATAGGCGAATTAATCGGTGGTTCACAACGTGAGGAGCGGTTAGATGTCCTCAAAAAGAAATGTGCGGACTTCAATATTCCAGAGGATCATGTTTGGTGGTACCTTGAAACAAGAAAGTTCGGATCTGCAAAGCATTGTGGGTTTGGCATGGGATTTGAAAGGCTAGTCATGTATTGCACAGGTATGTCGAATATCCGTGACGTAATTCCATTTCCAAGAACGCCATTGTCGGCTGAATTTTAAAGATGCTCAAACAATCTCTACAACAAAAGCAACTACAAAGACTGTCTCCTCAGCAAATCCAGCTGATGAAACTTTTGCAGGTGCCTACTGTGGAATTAGAAGCGAGAATCAAACAAGAACTAGAGGCAAACCCAGCATTAGAAGAAGGAGTGGAGGAGGAGGCTGAAGATGTCTTAGAAGATGAGAGAGAGAAGGATGATGCCATAGAGGAATTCGACTTTGAAGAATACCTAGACGATGAAACGCCAGATTATAAAACGAGCATCAGGAATCATGGCGCTGATGTCGAAGACAAAGACATTCCCCTTGGTGCAGGAGCTACATTTCGCGAGTTGCTAGTAAGTCAACTTGGGTTGGTGTTTCTAAATGACAGTGAGCGAATGTTGGGTGAGCACATTATAGGTCAACTTGATGATGCGGGATATCTTAGGCGTGATTTGGAGAGTATCGTGAACGATTTGGCCTTTACCCAAAACATCATGATTGACAAGAAGGACCTCGTGTCTGCCCTTAACATTGTGCAAACTCTTGACCCTGCTGGTGTAGGTGCAGAAAACCTTCAAAAATGTCTTTTAATTCAAATTAGAAGAAAGATTGAGAAGCTTCAAGATTCAGTAAATTTTGTGAGACTGCAAGCGATGATTTCTGCGGAGGAAATTCTAAATAATTATTTCGAATCGTTTTCAAAAAAACATTACCAAGCAATCACCACCAAGCTCGAAATTACGGATGAAGATTTAAAGGAGGCGCTGAGTGAGATCACCAAATTAAATCCCAAACCGGGAAATTCCGGAGGCGAGTCTACTCGAAATGTGCAACATGTAGTCGCGGATTTCATTCTGAGTATTCACGATGATGAGTTACACATTTCACTTAATCAAAGAAATGCCCCAGACCTGAGGATAAGCCCATCATATAAAGAAATGATGGACACATACAGCAGCGGCGCAGAAACCTCAAAATCCCAAAAAGAAGCATTGAGTTTTGTGAAACAAAAGGTGGATGCTGCCAAATGGTTTGTAGATGCAATACGTCAAAGACAGCTCACTTTAATGAAAACGATTAAAGCGATTGTAGATCATCAGGAACAATATTTTTTAAGCGGAGATGAAACAGATATTAATCCCATGATTCTGAAGGATATTGCCGAGCGCATTCACATGGATATAAGTACAGTTTCAAGAGTTGCAAACAGTAAATATGTCCAAACTCCCTATGGAACCTTCCTCCTTAAAACATTTTTTTCAGAAAGCTTGTCTACCGACAGTGGTGAAGATGTTAGTTCAAGAGAGGTGAAAAGGATTCTTCAGGATGCGATTGATGAAGAGGATAAAAAGAAACCTCTCACAGACGAAAAACTCGGTGTCATTTTGAATTCTAAAGGATATCACATCGCTCGTAGAACTGTTGCAAAATACCGTGAGCAATTGGGGATTTCTGTAGCGAGATTAAGAAAAGAACTCTGAATACTCCGATTGCATGAATACAATCGCAAAACTTATATCTGGCTTCCTGCATCCTTTTGTGATGCCCTTTTGCACCTTGGTGTTGTTGCTTCACTTCGATTTATATCTCTACTACAGAATTGAAGTGTTTATATATTTGGCCATGGTCATTGGGATCAATTCTTTGGCTCCAGCGTTTTCACTTTGGGTTATGTATAAGCGAAAGCTCATTTCTGACTTAGACATCAGGAACCGTAAAGAAAGAGTGAAGCCTTTTTTAATTGTGCTTTCTTATTTCACGCTGGCGTACATCTTGACGCTCGAAATATCTGGCATCTTTATTCCCGAGCTTTATAGATCCTTAATGTTGGGATTGGTTCTATCTATTTTTGTCGGATGGCTAATCACGCTTAAGTTTAAAATAAGCATGCATATGCTGGCTTCTGGGGGAGTTCTTGCGGCCATACTCATTGCTTCTATAAGGCTTGATACCCTTGATTTACAATGGATTTCATCTATAATAATTGCTGGAGGACTGTTGGGGTGGAGCCGACTTTACCTAAAAGCCCATACGCCTGTGGAAGTATATTCAGGATATGCAGTGGGATTCTGTTGTGTTGGAATGACAATGATATTGAAACTTGGCTAATCCAAATTAGGCAACAGCTGAAAGAAATTCACCATCGTTTTCTGAATTAGATATGTATACAGAAAGCGCACTTTGAGCCCTCTTTAATTCATAAACCAACTCATAAACCATTCCTGGAAGTTCACTTGTATCTACATTAAACTTAGATCTGTGTTCAATGCCAGAGAGCAATTTTTTTGTATCTCTAAGGCCCAACATTTGCACACTTGATTTCAAAGTATGAGCGACTGTGTGGAGATATGCATAATCTCCAGATTTAACCCGATTCTCTAGTATAGCACAGTAATTGGGGTTTTGTTTGAGAAATAATTCAATGATCCCATTCACCAAACGCCGATTCCCTTGGAATGCATCTTCTAGATATGTTAAGTCAAAAGGGGAAATCATATTATTCATTACGTATTTAAGTGCAAAAGGTTTCATATTGTATGACTTCAGTCGGAATTCTCTTTATTAGCTTTGAGGTATGCAAATGAAATCTTCTATTTTAGTTACTGGTGGAGCAGGATATATTGGGTCCCACACAGCGGTCGCTCTTGCAAAAGCAGGTTTTAGAGTCGTTTTGTTAGACAATTACAGCAATTCTGATGTCAAAGCCGTGCATGGTGTCAGATCTCTCATCAACTTTGAAGTTCCATTCTATGAAGTGGATTGTAGGGATAAGGATGCTCTGTTTAAAGTGTTTAGAACAGAAAAGGAAAAGGGCCATTTGATACAAGGTGTCATCCATTTTGCAGCGCTTAAGTCAGTTGGAGAAAGTGTTGAGAACCCTGAGTTGTATAAGGAAAATAACATCGTGGGTACACAGCGCTTGTTAGAAGTGATGCGGGAATTTGATGTTGAAAATTTGGTTTTTTCTTCAAGTTGCACCGTCTACGGAGAGCCTGTAGTTGTCCCCGTTGATGAAAACGCCCCGTTCTTAGAAGCGGAATCTCCCTACGGATTTACCAAACAAGCGTGCGAGAGATTCATCGTAAATCATTTGAAACCAAATCCTGAATTTAACGCGGTTATTCTTAGGTATTTTAACCCCATAGGAGCTCATCCCAGTGCGAAAATTGGCGAGTCCCCAAGTGGAGTTCCGAATAACCTTGTCCCTTATCTATGCCAATCTGTTGCTGGAATAAGAGGTGCCTTACACGTTTTCGGGACTGATTACCCGACACCAGATGGTTCTTGTATAAGGGATTATCTACATGTGATGGATTTAGCCGAAGCGCATGTCTCTGCTCTTGAATACCTTTTTATGGATAAGTTGAGGGGTAAGGAAACGGGCTGGAGAGCTTATAATTTAGGGACTGGCCAAGGTGCTTCTGTGTTAGAAGTCATTCAGGCATTCGAAAAAGTTACCGGGTTACAAGTCCCATATTCAATAGCTGAAAGGAGGGAAGGGGATGTAGTGGCTATTTGGGCAAATGCTTCTAGGGCAAAAGATGAATTGGGCTGGGAGGCAAAACGTTCCCTTGAAGAAGCGTTAAACGATTCCTGGAAATGGCAAAAAAAAAGACCCGATTCACAATGAACCGAGCCTTTTTTTTTAATTAGTTAGTAGGGAGTATTCTTCCAACTATCAATCTTAATTCTTGATTACAGTTGTGTGAGTCACCTTGTCACCGTGAACAACACGTAGTGAGTAGAAACCTACATCGCTTAAGTCGTCAGTGTTGAAGTTGATCACTTTGTTATCTGGGTTGATGTTGATCATGTCTGCACGAAGAACGTTTCCGGCAAAGTCAAGCAACTGAACGATTACTTTTCCCTCTTCGATTCCGTCGATACGAATACCAAGTTCATTTTGAAATGGGTTAGGGTAAGCAGTTACCTTAAGATCCGTGTCAGAGAATGATGAAGGAGTATCGTTTGTTTTCTCCTTCACTAAAGCAGAGAAGCAAGCGTTCGTCTCAAGCTCTGTTCCATTGAAAGTACATGTTCCAAGAGCATCAGCAGGATTGTCGTTTGCCAATACAGCAAGACGAGTTCCATGGTTAGACTTAAGTAGTATTGTATAATCAAATCCCTGACGTACTTTCTCGTTCATTGGGACAATTAATAATCCGTCCTTTACATTTCTAGCAGATACTTCTTGAACCAACATTACATTGTTACGTGAGTCTCTCACAGATATACGACCTACAAAGTCAGCATCGATGTGTTGAATTTGATAAGTGACCTGCTTAAGCGTACCTGTAGCACACGCTGTAAAGGTTTGTCCGATTGTTTCACCAGTAGTAGGGATACGTCCAGTGTGGGCAGACACCTCAGTGTTACATAGACCATTCGCAGATTTCTCAGTAGGAATGAAAGTATCATCGTTTGTTTGATCAGCACGTCCTTCATCGTTAGAAAGTCCAGTCGCTTCAACCGTTTTAAATCCAAATTCTCCAACTAACTTTCCACGGTAAGGTGATCCGTCAATCGTAAGTGTTCCCATAGGACCTTGCTTTGCACGAAGGCTTAGATCATATCCAGTATCAGAACTTACATTAATCATATAACGAAGGCCAGACTTAACACGCGTCTCCATAGGGAGAACTACTTTTCCGTCCACGACCTGTCCTTCCTTAAATCGTGCAATGTCGAGTACCAAACCATTCATAGAGCGCACTTCAACAGTGTACGTTCCACGATCATTTAGTCCTTTAATGTTCAAGGTTACTTCCATTAATTTTCCATCTGTACAAGCTGTGAAAATTTGAGTGGCAGTAGAACCATTTAATAGGATTGTTTGGTTTGCATCCTTGACTTCATAAGAGCAGTCATATGCTGAAGCAGTGCCTTCTGATCCGTTATTAAGCGCAGAAGCGTCCTGAGCCATGAGGTTACCAGTAGTAAAAACTGCGAGAGCAGCGAGGGTTGAGTAAAACTTATTCATAATATTGAGATTGATAGGGTTATAAAAAAAAAGATTCATTCCCTTTTACTCTTGTCGATCCAAATAAGTTTCGTTTTTTGTAAAAATAAAACGCAATTATACCGTAAATTATTGATTATCAAAATTTTAGGTGTAGAGTAAAGTTTATATACAATCTGGGTGCGCACTCAATTATGTGCTGCTTGTATTGACTGTCCTGCGATACTGGGCGGAATCAGAAGGGCCCCCTAACGATTCCTTTGTCGGATTTGTGAATGAAGTCAAGCACGAAGTCTTTGTCCTCACATGAAGGGAATTCAGAATCTGCAACTTTCAGGGCTTGGCTCATATTTACATTTTGAACGTAAAGCGTTCTATAAATATCTTCAATACGTGTGATTCTATCTTGGTCAAATCCCCTTCTCCTAAGCCCTATTGAATTCACTCCTATATATGCCAATGGTTCTCTGGCAACTTTAATATAGGGTGGTATGTTCTTTCTAACCAATGATCCACCAGCTACAAATGCGTGCTCCCCAATTCTGATGAACTGCTGAATGCCTACCATTCCCTCTACGATAACCCAGTCATCAATGGTGACGTGCCCAGCAACATTTACAGCGTTTGCTAGAACCACTCGGTCTCCTATATGTACATCATGTGCCAAATGGACATATGCCATGATCAAGCAATCATTGCCAACTGTTGTTTTGAGTCTATCCGAAGTCGCTCTGTGAATTGTGACACACTCTCTTATTGTCGTTCGATCCCCAATCTCTACAGTCGTGTTTTCATCTTCGAACTTAAGATCTTGTGGTTCAGCGCCGATGACTGCGCCAGGAAAGATTTTACAATCTTCACCTATCGTCGTGCTTTCTAGGATTGAGACATTAGGCCCTATATATGTTCTCGCACCTATCGTAACGTTTGGTCCGATGTATGAAAACGGTTCAACAATAACCCCATCGCCTAAAGAGGCATGTTCGTGAATGAATGCTTGTGGGCTTATTTTCGTTGTCATAGGGATTGTAAGGGTGTTAAAATATTATCTACTTTTCTGAGGAAGCTCTGTCCTTAATCACTTGAGCTAAAAGTATGGCTTGAGAAACCAAAATGCCTCTAACATATCCCTTGCCTTGCATATGTACTAACCCTCTTCTGATAGGTGATATTAATTTGAGATGGAAAACAATTGAATCGCCTGGCATTACTTTTTGTTTAAACCGGACTTCATCAATTTTTAAAAAGTATGTAGACCAATATTCAGGTTCTTCCACATTTGAAAGCGCGAATACCCCGCCTACTTGTGCCATAGCTTCTACTTGAAGTACGCCAGGCATGACAGGGTTGCCTGGGAAATGACCCTGAAAAAAGGGTTCATTGATCGTCACATTTTTAACGCCTGTGATACTTTGATCATCCATTTCAAGAATTCTATCTACCAGTAGGAATGGATAGCGATGTGGAAGAAGTTTAGAAATTTGATTTACATCTAGAATTGAATCTTTATCTGTTCTTAGATCGGGCAAATCTTCAAGTGCCAGTATTTGTTTGTCAAGTGCTTTTGCAAATTCCACATTCGCTTCATGTCCAGGGCGTGCAGCAAGCACATGTCCATAGATATAACAACCTGTAAGTGCAATGTCACCAAGTATGTCGAGTAGCTTATGTCTCGCGGGTTCATTAGAGAAACGTAGAGGAGATGTACTCACAACGCCTGCTTCATCTTCGACCACTCCAAGCTCTTTTCTACCCATAGCATCAGCGATGGATTGCAATTCATTTTTTGAATAGGGCCTTTCTGCAAGAACGATTGCGTTACCTACATCACCTCCTTTAATCAGCCCTTTGTCCGCCAATTCTTTCAGCTCCTTCATAAAGACAAACGTCCTGCTTGGTGCAATTTCTTTCGTGAAATCACTGAGCTTTTCAAGTCTAGCATGTTGCGTCCCTAAAACAGGACTGTTGTAATCTACCATTACCGTAAGACGGAACTCGTCTTCTTCGAGCGGCACGATTAACATTTCTATATCGTTCTTTTTGTCTACATAACTTATGTTTTTTCTAACCTTGAAGAATCTTCTGTCTGCCTCTAGCTCGATGGTGCCGACTTCTTCAATGCCATTGATAAATGCCAGCGCACTGCCATCTAAAATGGGGACTTCCTGTGTGTCCAGTTGAATTAAAGCATTGTCAACTCCGGCTGCGTACAATGCAGCGAGTATATGTTCCGTTGTATTTATTTCTACGCCGCCTTGAGAAAGTGAGGTACATCTAAATGTAGAAATCACATTTTTTGTGCACGCTTTAACGATGGGTTGGCCTTCAAGATCTGTACGTTGGAATTTATATCCATGATGTGCATCTGCTGGCTGCACTGTTAAAGTACACATTTTCCCAGTATGCAGTCCTACACCCTTAAAGGTGATTTTACTTTTGAGTGTGTGCTGCTTCGTTGAATGAATCATGTATTTTCTTTTTCTTTAATACGCTCTGAACGAACAAGCTTTCGAAGAGCTATTTGGAACCTCTGGAATGCTTTGATGGGCATCGCTGGATTCCCTTGGTATGTGCCATTTGGATTTAGTAAGCTCGCAGAGACACCTGACTTTGCGGCTATTTTTGATCCATTTGCTATTTTAAGGTGCCCGCCTATTCCCACTTGCCCTCCGATTAAACAGTGTGAACCGATTGTCGTTGAGCCAGCGATTCCAGTTTGGGCCGCGATAACTGTTTTTTCACCGATGACTACATTGTGTGCGATTTGAATAAGGTTATCTAGCTTGCACCCATTGCGAATAATCGTAGAACCCAGTGTAGCTCTGTCCAAAGTGCATAAAGCACCTATGTCGCAGTCGTCCTCAATCACAACATTTCCCGTTTGAGGGATTTTTGCGTACGACCCATCATCATTTGGAGCAAATCCGAAACCATCAGAACCGACGATCGTTCCTCCTTGAATTGTACAGCAGTTGCCTACAATGCATCGATCTAGAATTCTGACGCCTGAATGAAACATAGCGTCTACACCTATTGTGACATCTCGACCTATATATACGTTTGCACGAAGTTCGGATCTCTTTCCAATGACGGCACCTTTGTCTATGACAACTCCAGGGCCTATTGCACATCCCTTTCCTATGATTGCATCAGGGTGGATGATTGCAGATGAGTGAACTCCTTCATCTCTCTTTAAAATATTGTCATAAGCATCGAGCAAAGTTGCAAATGCCCTGTATGGATCTTCCACCTTCACTAAGGTCATTCCTGCTGGCAACTCTTGCTTTGGTTTGAAGTCGGTTTTAACCACAATTACAGTAGCGCTACATGAGTAAACGAACTTTTCGTACTCCATGTTTGCGAGAAAAGTCACTGACCCTGGGCCAGCGGATTCTATTTTACCTAGCCTACGTACTCTTGCTTCGGGGTTCCCAGAAACAGACCCTTCTAATAGTATCGCTAATTCTGCAGCAGTTTGTTCCATAATTATAGCAAAGATATTTATTTGCAGCTTGTTAATTCATATCTCTCACGGAATTGCTCCCACAAGATTGTGAACTCTTCGCGGTCCCAAGTAAAGTTCCAATCTGCATCTCCGGGGTCACGCAACAACACGTCTCTAACGTTGCCATTTATGTTTTTCTTGTCTTTGCACATTTTAAGCCAAACCTCTCCGGATCCCCACATTTCCTTACGGTATCCAATGATGTCGATGATCCACTTGATTAATTCTTTGGATAAAGCATCGTTAAACCCCATTTTTATTACTGAGACCTCCAATGTGAATACAATCCCCCAAGCGATAGCAATGCCGTGCTTACTTTCTGATCCGTTAGATGAATCTAGATCTAGACTTTCCATTGCATGACCGATGGTATGTCCCAGATTTAAAATTGCGCGCTCACCATTTTCTTTGACATCTCTACGCACGATACCTTCTTTTATATTTCCAGAGTTTATGATGAGTGGGGCGAGGCTCGCAAGGTTGGGTTCTGCGTTTTTAAATTGTTCAAGATGCGGTCCGCCTGTTAGAAGCGCATGTTTAAGCATTTCTCCCCACCCACTCTTCACCTCATCTGTTGGTAAGCTGCCTAACCACTTCAAATCTATCCCTGTCAGTTTTGGCTGATAAAATGTCCCAATCTGATTTTTCAGGATCCCTTCTTTGCTTTCGACATTAATTCCATTCTTACCACCTATTGCAGCATCTACCATCCCTACAACTGTCGTTGGAAGAATGACCAGATCAAGTCCTCTTTTGTATGTGCTTGCTGCAAAACCTCCCAAATCACTAATTGTACCACCACCCAAACAAATGAATACGCTTTTCCTGTCTGCCCCCACGACATCTAATTCATTGTATATGCGAATAAGGTGTTTGTGCGTTTTAATTTGCTCTCCTCCCTTCATCTTAAAAAGGTGCGTCTTGGTCTCACTTTTACAAACCTTCATAATGTCCATTGAATAGCTGTCCGGCAAATTGCTGTCAGCAAGCAAAAACACAAGAGATTTGCCTCGGATGTGCTTTTCTAGTTCCTCTTTCCAAGATGTCGATATATAACTATTCATATTATTTATCAATTGTTCTCGCAAAGTAAAGCCAACCTGGTTTCTTAAGTGACCCTCTGGCTATGAAATCAACACTTACGCAATTTCTTCTCAAGTAACAAGAAAAAAGCCCCGCACATTTGTGGCGGGGCTTGTTTTCTTTTGTGGTACTACCGGGATTCGAACCTGGGACACACGGATTTTCAGTCCGTTGCTCTACCAACTGAGCTATAGTACCGATTAAGAGACGGCAAATATAGTGGATTACTCCTAAGCAAAAG
>Ga0307984_1000221_pt1 | contig 24648 bp, 17 predicted proteins | sample EllFjometageno78_FD_203169 | JGI IMG/M metagenome (GOLD analysis project Ga0307984, IMG submission 203169) | Marine microbial communities from Ellis Fjord, Antarctic Ocean - #78 | ecosystem: Environmental > Aquatic > Marine > Unclassified | place: Southern Ocean | collected 2014-10-09
ACTGACCCAAAGTTCTCAGTCATGATTGACCTGTCTGCATACGCAACAGCGACACCTGACGACGACACCCGTGAAGTTGACTTTAAACGCTACCACGCAAATATGACTGAAGTGCAAGCAGCGGCTGGCGATAACTTCCTCGACAAGTGCTATGCTTGGGTTATGGCTCAAGACGATATGAATGGGAGCATTGAAGTATAATGGGTGTAACCATTAATCATCAGACGAACGACATTTCGGCAACTAGCGGCTCTCTGACGATTGATGGGGCCGCGGCGGGTGGTGGTGGTGTTTTAGAAGTTATTAGTCACCAAGTAACAACCGCAACTGTTACAGAGGTTGTTATATCGTCTATCCCCAGCACATACAAAAGCTACAAGTTAATAATGAATTGGACGCTAGGATCAACTGCGTCCAGCAACCCCAACCTTACTTTTTTTGACGGCACTACACAGCTTACAGGTTTTACTATGTACCGCGCTACTGCAGCCAGTCAAACAAATCAGACAGGGCAATCAAAAGTGCCTTTGGTGCGAGAACTTTCCATGAGCGTTTTTGCAGTTGAGGCTGATATCTGGGGTTTAGGTCAAGACAACACAAGTTTGATAATTAGCGGTCAGACATATAGCAATGCAACAGCAAATGCTGTTTGCGAATTTGGGGCTTTTCGTGCGGGGGCTTCTGGGACCGCAGCAGATAAAATTGCAATTAAGGCTAGTTGGACGAATATACCCGCTGGGGCGGTTATCACGCTGTATGGCTTGAGAGGATCGTAAAATGAAAAAGCTGGTTGATGGAAAATATATCAGTCTGACACAACAGCAGATTAAATTGATTTACGCAGAAGAGGATTTATTACTGCCCTACCTTGTTAGGTCACAACGAGATAACCTACTAGCGCAATCTGATGTTCATGCCTTGGCAGACAGAATAACGCCAGAGTGGGCATCGTATCGTCAGGCACTTCGTGATATAACCGAACAGGCAGGTTTCCCTAACAATATAACTTGGCCTGTAAGGCCTTAATACTACAACAAAAGGAAAATAAAAATGGTAAAAGAAAATAACACAACCATTAACATTAATGACGTAGAATATGACACTAACGACTTCACAGAGACACAGAAGGTAATGCTTAGTCATGTGGTCGATCTTGAGCGTAAGATTAGTAACATTAGGTTTAACCTAGATCAACTATCTTTCGGTAAGGAATCTTTTCTAAGTCAACTAGTTTCTTCGCTAGAAACTGAGAAACAAGAAGAGGCGGCATAGTCCCCTATTAAAAGGAGAAGCCCTCCTTCCCTATTATTATATATTATATAAGTTATACCTAAGGAAACACAGGTATAACTTATTTATCTAAGGAACCTACAGATATGATGACTGACTACCAAACCTTTATTCACCTCTCTCGCTACTCTCGTTGGTTAGAAGAAGAACAACGTAGAGAGACCTTACCTGAGACAGTAGCTCGTTACATGTCTACTTGGGAAGGTAAGCTTTCTAACGAAGATCACTTAGAACTAGCTTCTTCTATTGAGTCTCTAAAAACTATGCCTTCTATGAGAGCTATGTGGGCTGCAGGACCAGCACTACAACGTAATAACATTACAGGGTACAACTGTTCCTATCTTAAGATTGATACTCCTCGCGCTTTCGATGAGGCTATGTACATTCTTATGTGTGGTACAGGTGTTGGTTTCTCTGTTGAAGCTACAGATGTAAGTAAACTACCTATTATTAATGATCACTTCCAGCCATCAGAACGACTGATTGCTATCGAGGATTCTAAAGAAGGTTGGGCTAAAGCTCTACGTAAACACATTGCAGACCTCTATCTAGGTCGTGTACACTTCTTTGACTATACTAAGATTCGTCCTGCTGGCGCTAAGCTGAAGACTATGGGGGGTAGAGCTTCTGGCCCTGAACCTCTCCGTGAGCTACTTGAGTTTACTACGAATTTATTCAAGAAGGCAGCTGGACGTAAACTAAACCCTATTGAGTGTCACGATCTTATGTGTAAGATTGGCGAGATTGTTGTTGTAGGGGGCGTACGTCGCTCTGCTATGATCTCTCTCAGTGACCTAGGTGATCACACTATGCAGAACGCTAAGTCAGGTACTTGGTGGGAGGCCAGTGCACACCGTGCTCTTGCTAACAATTCGGCTGTATACTTACAGAAGCCTGATGCTCTAGCTTTTATCAAAGAGTGGACAGCTCTTATTGAGTCTAAGTCAGGTGAGCGTGGTATCTATAGCCGTGGTGGTGCTCAGAAGAGTGCTCCTGCTCGTCGTGATGCAGAACAAATTCATGGGACTAACCCGTGCGCAGAGATCGCTCTCAGATCAAATCAGTTCTGTAACCTAACAGAGGTAGTACTACGTAGTGATGACACTCTAGACACTATCAAAGTTAAAATTAAGGTAGCCACTATTATGGGTACCTTGCAAGCAACTCTAACTAACTTCCCTTACCTTCGTAGTATCTGGAAGCACAACACAGAAGAAGAACGATTGTTAGGTGTCTCTCTTACAGGCATTTGTGACTGCCCTGCGTTGATTAACGCTACAGAAGAACAGATTCAAACTCTGCGGGATTACGCGGTAGAAGTTAACGTACTCTGGGCTGAAAAGCTAGGTATCCCTGCTTCAACTGCGGTGACAACTATCAAGCCCTCAGGTACAGTCTCTCAACTTGTAGACTCTGCTTCCGGTATTCATGGTCGTTTCTCTCCTCAATACATTCGTACAGTACGAGGTGATAACAAAGATCCTATCACAGACTTTATGAAGTCTAAGGGTGTTCCAAGTGAACCTTGTGCTATGAAACCTGATAGCACTACGATCTTCTCTTTTCCAATCAAGAGCCCAAAAGGTTCTATTATGGTGGATGATCTTACTGCTATTGAACAACTGGAACTGTGGTTGAAGTTGAAAAAGAACTGGGCTGAACACTCTGTCTCTGTCACTGTCTATGTGAAAGAAGATGAGTGGATGAAGGTTGGTTCCTGGGTCTATGAGAACTTCGATCACCTTACAGGAGTATCGTTCTTGCCTTACACCGAACACTCTTATGCGCAAGCACCTTATCAGCCTGTCTCTGAAGAGGAATACAATGCAGCAATCTCCACGTTCCCCAATAATATCGATTGGACTAGTCTCAGTCTCTATGAAAAAGAAGACAACACCGAGGGTGCACAAACACTCGCCTGTGTTGGAGGAGCCTGCGAAATCAAATAAACCTTGGCCCCGTAAGCGTAAGCTTAATGCTCGTTTACGGGGTCATGTTAAGAAACAAGAAAGAAAACTGTTTAATAGTTTAACGGAGGGCTAGTATGCCAAGAATAAAATTAGGAGAGGTAGGTATCGGGGGTCTTAACTCAGATACCCCTGCTCAAAAACAAGACCTCACTACCTTTGCTCGAGGCTTGAACATGCGGCCCTTTGATAACTCTCTTCAAGGTGTTTTTGATTTAACTAAGACTTCAACTGCTAATAACATTGGTGGTGGCGCAGATAATATTTCTGTGACTCCCCGAAACGTTTATGCGATGTCTCAATGGACTCCTACTGGTTCTTCTGAGTTCAACGTAATTTATATGTATGAGAATGATAGCGATGGTCTCAACCTAACCTTTCAGATCGTGGATGATATTCTTAATCCTACTACTACACAAGTAGTTGGTTCTTCTACTCTTACACCTATGGATGATAATGATAGGTTTAATATTGATCTCTTTCCTTTCAATGACATTGTAATTGCTAATGATGGTGCTAGTACTCCCAGAGAAATCAGAAAGATTACTCAGGTAGATATTGACGCTAACTCTGGCCTAACAGGTTTACTGGATAACTATGCTGCTTTTCCCTTAACTGGCTGGATCTCGGGCGTTACTTCAGAAAGACTACTTACTTACCGTAATAGAATTATTGCCATCAACGGAGGAGGTGTTTACACTGGTTCAGAAAACCTAGGTAACGTTTCTCTTATTTGGTCCACGCCCATTACTGCTCTAGGTACACTTTCAGGTATTGACTTCATTGCAAGATCTACTAACTCTGCGGGTGACGATATGGTTACCGATACAGTAGGTGAGCTCTTAGACGCAGCAGAGTTAGGAGAGTACTTAATTGTTTACAAAGAAGACGGAGTCCTACAGTATCAAGATGTAGGCGATCCTTTATATTTAGTTGGACGACTTCTGTTTGATGATGATGGGCTTTATAGTCCTGGTTGTTTTGCAGACATCGGTAACGGTAAACATTTTGTTGTAGGTAACTATGGTGTTTACTTACATGATGGTGGTCCTAACAAAGAAAATATTTCTCGTGGTAGAATTGAAAAAGCATTGTACACTGATGTAGATCCTGAAGCAAGAGATCGAGCCTTTGTGTTCCACCACGCTTCAGATAAAGAAGTATGGATGTGCTACAGTTCCGTAGATCGCACAGGTGTTACTACAGGTTGTAATAGGGCTTTCTGTTATAACTATATCACTAACAGTTGGTATAAAAGAGACTTACCTGTCGGTGGAACAGATGGAATACGTGGTATGACTGAAGGTGAACTTAAAGGTAAACTTTATATCTTCGCTTGGGGTAAGTCTGGTGTCTATCAACTGGGAGACGAAAGGAACGAAGGTACTTTCTTGTCTTCAGGTTGGGTCCAGTTCTTAGATAATAATCTGGGTGACGAGAGTGTAGTTAAGAAGATTTCTTCTGTCTACCCTAAGGGAGAAGCTCCTTTCCGTTGTGCTATTTCTTCCAAGAACACAGTAAACAGAGATACCGATGTAAGAGATAACGATAGTTATGCCTTATCAGGAGCTAACGCTGCCTCCAGAACATTTGATCCCAGTTTAAAACATAAAGAAGATTACAGATTAACGGGTAGATATTTCGATATAGAACTATCTATGAAAGACTCAGAAAACCCTAACATAACTGGGTTCGATGTGGAAGTAATTTCAGGAGGTAGTAGATAGTGGTTGAAATTTTTATACCTTCCAGTATTAGAGACAAGGCAACCAGAGATGTTCTTTACGCCTTGTCTAAGAAGATAGGTAATAGTTCTAGTAGTATTAGTGTACAGGCCACAGACCCTAACGCAGGGGATACTGGTTACGTAGGTAATATTATTTACTCCAGTGATACAGATAGTATTTGGATTTTTACTGGAACTATTTGGGAAAAAGCTAGAGTAAGTAAGACAATCACTATCGGAATCGATTCTACTACTCCTGGTAGCGAAGGAACAGATCCTTCTGGTTGGCTTATTTCCTCCAGTAACTTTAGAAACAATGCAGGCGTTACGAAGGCCCTTGTTGCTACTCTTTACATAGATAATACAGCTAATACTCTAGCTGAACACAATACTTACACTTATCTGTGGCGTAAAAATGGCATAGCTAACTTTTCTTCCAGTACAACTCAACGTTCAGATACTGGTTACAGTTCAAGAACTATAATCATAGACGCTACAGATATCGCAGATCAAGGTGACGATGCCTTTACTTGTGAAATCACATATTTATAGGAGAATATAATGCCTACAATTACAGGTAATATTACTATCGCGGATCTCGTTGATGGTGTAACAGGCGCAACTATCGTCTTCACTAATGAGTCCCATACTTTTACTGCAGGTACTGACGGCTCCGTTACAGACCTATCTTCTTTTTCTTCTGACGTAGCTGTTTACGCAGGAACTACTCAGTTTACTTACGTAACAGGCAGTTCACCAGGAACTGATCAGTATGCTATTGGTTCTGTCGTAACGTCAGCAGGTCTTTCTACGTCAGTAGCAAGTGTCAGTAGTCAAGCAAGGTTAACAGTTGCAGATACTGCAGGTTCCGCTGGCTTTGCAGATGCAGGAGAGGATAATCCTGATTCTGCTAGTATTGTTGTGCCTATTATAGTTAACATTTCAGGTACACTTATAACTTATAACAGAGTAATCAGTTTAGCTAAGGCTAGAGGTGGTTCTGCTAAAATTATTAATGTTGTAGCAAGTAGACAAACTGTCCTCTACGACTTCGGCACTACTTCTCCTAAGTCAGGTGAAACTGCTTTTGTTATTGAAGCTGACTTTCAGAACTTTGAGACAGGAGATGCTGCAGGAGTATGGTCTTACCGAGCAGGTAACTCTGGTTCTTTTGTTGCTCTTGGTTCTGGTCAAGGTACTGTTAGTGGAGCTAATAATATTTCTGTGTCAGTAACTCCTACTCAATACCAAACAGTCGCAGGATCAGACAATGTAGTAACTTACAGAGTAACTAGAGATACTCGTATTGATCAGGTTTCTATTGTTAAGCTCAGAGACGCGGAAGGGGGATATCAAGTAGTTATTGAAACTACTGACCCTACAATATTTAAAAATAACATAGGTGATGCAGATCTAACTGCTAAACTATATCGAGGCGGTACTGAAATTACTTCAGGAATAACTTACTTATGGAAACTTAACGGCGCTAATTTTACCCCTAATGTTTCCCAACCTTCAGGTTACGGTACTACTTCTAAACAAATTAGAATAGATGCGGGAGATATTCCGGATGGTAGTTCTAGACAAGTTACTTGTGAAATAACATTTTAAGGAGATGACTTATGCCAACAATCGCGGGCTATATTTCCCTAGCAGATGTAGGGGATGGAAAAACATTTAATCGCTATTACTCTACGTTGAGCGTAGGTGGCAGCATTTCTACTACTCAAGGCAGCAGGAAGTACTTCTTTGATGTTATACACCGAGTAGATTTATCTCCTACTGCACCCACCTCTAGTACTGTCTTTTCTTTACTGATAGGAACTGACGGCACTAACGGTACTAACGGTACTAACGGTACTAACGGCACTAACGGCACTAACGGTACTAACGGTACTAATGGTGTTGATGCTGATATCTATAAAACCATTTACTTATTCCAAAACGGCGTAGCTGCCCCTTCAACTCCTGGTGCCTCTCAAGGTTTCTCTGCTTCCACAGGCTTAGCTACTTCTGTAGGTTCTTGGTCAACTTCCGCTACTACTCCTCCTGCAGGTCAGGTAATTTACGTAGCTTCTATTCTGTTATTTCAGTCAGAAGGGACAGGTAACTGGGCTTCAGCTTTTGCGTGGGCTGCTAATGCTGCGAGTGCTTCAGGTACTAACGGTACTAACGGTACTAACGGTACTAATGGTGATGATGCCCCTAGGTTTGCAGAGATAACGCTCTACTACGCAGGTACTTCTGCTCCCTCTGCACCAACAGCTACCATAACCTGGTCAACAGGTGCTATTTCTAGTATAACCTCAGGTTGGTCTAGAACTGCACCAACAAAAGTTGCTACAAGTGACATTGATGTATATTCATCTTATCTTGTGTTTATCGATACAACTCCTCCTTTTAGTGATACTGCCGTTACAGGTGCTACACCTGCACAAGCGTTAAACTTTGATGGCCTTGTGACCTTTACAGGCGGAGACTTTGCGATTGATGGTTCTACTATTACATCTATTGATGGCGGTAACATTACTACTGGGACTATCAACGCAGATAAGATTGATGTCGATGGCACCCTAACACTCGCAGGAGCCACCTCAGGTTTTATTGCTGGTCGTACATCTACTTCTGACTTTGGGACTGATGGTTTCTACATCGGTCGGACAAGCTCAGGTGGTACTGTTGCAGATGGCTTTCAGCTATCTCATACGAGTGTTACAGACAGCTCTCACTCACAACTGTCTTCAGGTACAGTCCAAGCAGTTATCCATGATGATGATGCGGGTCTTCGTATCTACGAGCCTGTGTTCTATAAGCGTGGTACTGGTGTTGGTGGAGACACACTCTTGACTGCCAATGGGACTGTCATACTAACCAAAGGCGACATCCACACGGTTACCATTCAAGGTTCTGGCGGTGGCGGTGCTGGTGGGGGGGCCTCTTCAAGTGGCGCTAACAACTCCATACGCCTTGCGATTGCGGGTAATGCTGGTGGAAGCACATCAGTCGCCCTCACAGGTGCGACAGGATTTACAGGCACACGGAACCATTCCGCCTCAGGTGGTACGGGTGGTGCTGGTGGTATCACTTCCCTTTTCGATGGTGCCAACGGTATCTCGACGCCCTTTGGAGATGGCGGCATCGGCGGTTCTGATAATGTCGGGTCAACCGCTCGTGAAGCTACATCTCCAAACGCAACCGCTTATGGCGGTGGTGGTGGCGGGGGATATGGCCGCTACCGCTCCGATAGTGGCGACCACAATGGTTATGGTGGTTATGGTGGAGGAGGGGGTGCGACTATCACAGTCACCTACGACCTCATAGATGCTACCACTGATGGAACACTTAGTGTCACCATCAATGCGGCGGGTGGAACTACAACTGGTAACTCTAACCTTGGCGGAACAGGTGCTGCTGGTCGTAATGGTGCTGTAGCTATATCAGGTATTCTTGATGGTTACATACCACTTACCATATCAGACCTCCAACCACTCCCTTGGGCAACGAACAACTCTCGCACGGGCAATGAGACTTTAGGTTCTACAAACACTAACTCCTACGTTCAAATTCTAGATGGAGGCACTGGTAATGGTAGATACTTCTACGGAATAAGAACAACAGGTCCTGCTAGTGGTGCAAGTGGTGTAATATCTGGAGCTGGACTTTGGCTAAAAGAGGGTTCAGGGGCAGCAGGGACTTTTCTACAGGCTGGAGACAGCTATTCAGTGGTCGCCAGCACATCCGCAAATATCTTTGGGTTCATACCTGCGGGGGGTTCTGTCACAGCAAGACGGTCCTCTGCTACTGTAAGCTATTGGGAGCTATAACATGTACTACTATATGATTAACGGTACAGTGATTGAGTTCGTTGCAACAAACTTACGCATCATAACTGAACTTTCAGTAGAGCAAGGTTTACCTGTGGTTCAAGACGATGAATACTACGGTGAAGGTTATCACTACGCAGATGGTGCTTTCGTTAAGGAAGCATCGTTCATCGAACAAGAACGCCGAAAAGAGAGGACTGAAGAGTTCTCCCAGACCCTCGACAAGCTCAACGCTTCTTGGTGGGACAGTCTTACAGATACAGAAAAGACTGAGGTAAACACATACAGAACCGCTTGGTTAGACTACCCGTCTACAGAGGTTAAACCCACAAGACCTTCTATATTTAACCCTAAGGGAGCAACATGAAAGTAATTCACTTAGACCCTAGTAGTATCATTGCTCATTGGCGGACAATTGAACCTGCTTTACAATCAGCACTCGATCATTCGGTAGGTGAGTCAACTACTTACGACTATCTTTCTTGGTTACAAAATCCTGAACACTATCAGTGTTGGATCGTGTTAGATGAAAAAGAAGTTATTGTAAATGTTAGTATAACTAAAATTAATCGTTATGCTACTCACAAGTCCCTTCACTTAATCACAACAACAAGTATAAACGGTGGAAGATGGGACACCTATAAAGAAGCCCATCATACTATAGAAGATTACGCTAGACAGAAGGGATGCAGACGCATTGAGATGTATGGTAGAAAAGGGTGGTCTAAAATTCTAGGGAAACTTAAAGGTTCCCGAAATGAAAAATACAAAGAAGTGTACGTTGTGCACTCGATGGAGTTAACAAATGAATAATAGCCTATATAATCCTTTCATGCCAGACCTCAGACTCAGACCTCATGGTATGGTGTTTAAAGGGGGAGGAGGTGATACTGAAACAGTAGAGTCTATCCCTGACTGGTATAAACCTTTTATCGAAAAGGGAGCTAATGCCGCCAGTGACGCGCTTGATGCAGGGTCTCTCAGTACCGTAGTTGGACTTAACGATAACCAGAATAAGGCACTCTCAGGAATGGAAGGTGCAGCTACAAGAGCAGACAGTAACTACAACACTGCAGCTAACGCTACAGGAGTGCTTACTGATGCTGCCTCAGGCAAAGGTATTTACGGAGCAGGCGCTACTCAAGGACTCAAAGACTCTGCTATTCGTGATGCTCAATCAGCTTTCGCTCCTGTAGGTTCTCAACTGGCAGCTCAAGGGCAAGTAGGTGGAGCGCGTGCTGCTTTGCTTGGTCAAGAAAGAGATGCTAACCTTACCTCAGAGCTAGCAAGTATCGACTACCAAGATCTTTCTGATCGCAGAGCTACAGGTACTAGCGCAGCTAACAGCATTATTAATAACACTGGAGATATGAATACCGCTGCAGGCGCAGGCGCTTCTATCTTAGGGGAAGCGGGCGGTATCGAGCAAGAACAAGGGCAAAGAGAAGCAGACGCCACCTATCAAGGGTTGTCTCGCTTTGCTAGCCTTCTATCAGGCGCTCCTCAACCAGGACAACAGGCTGTCCAAGGAGGAAAATGATATGTCAATGTTAGCACGAAACCCTATGGGGGACGAAGAACAGAGAGTTCAAGGTAGACAAATTCAAGGTGGTCCTACCTTACAAAAGAAGCCAGGGTTAGGACAACAAGTAGGTACTGCAGTAAAAAATAAGTTTCTTAGCTCAGCAATGACACCAGGTGGTCTTGTTGGTACAGCTGCAGTAGACGGTGGTGCCGCTGCTACCCAAGGTTTATTGGGTGCAGGTGGTACTATTAGTCCCTCTCTTGGCACTATTGGTACTACTATCAGTGGTGCTCTAGCCCCCGCTGCTACTACTAGTGCAATAACTGCTGCTGCTCCTACTGCCTTGTCTGCTGCAATTCCAGCTGTCACTACCAGTGTTTTACCTACTGCAGCAACGTCGTTAGCTGCACCCCTTGCTACTGGCGCTACTGCGGCTGCTGGTGGTTTAGCGGCTATGGCACCGCTGTTAGCAGCAGCAGGCCCCTTCGCTCTGATGGCTCTTCCTTTCTTACTTAACGACGGTACAAACAAAGTACCTGACGTAGACTACGGTCCTGATCCCTTTGCTCAAGGATACAATAATGGTACTCCTGGTATAGGTTTGGCTACAGAGTTTTTAGGGAGACACCCCATGGGTGGAGTTGCTTCCCAAGTTCCAGGTATTCAAGCGGCACAACAGTTAGCTGCACAACACCCTATGGGTAATGTTGTTTCTCAGTTACCTTTTGGTAAGGCACTAGGACTTAACGATGGCACTACCTGCGTAGGTGGTGTCAACTGTGACTGTCCTTCTTGTAAAGCAAGGAAGTATAACAACGGTACTCAAGGTGTTCAGCCTACAACCAACATGAACTATGCTGGCGGCACTGACAGTGTTCCTGCTATGTTGACTCCTGGTGAAGCTATTATTCCTGCTGCTGCAGCTCAGAATCCTGCTAATAAACCTATGATAGATTCAATGGTTAACGAAGGTAGAGCCGCTAACGACATGGCACAAGGTGGACCTCTTCGTACACAGACTTACGGAGGCCCTATGTCTTTACCAGAAGCCTCTCCTGTTACTACTTCCAATATCGGTAGCTTACAGTCTCCTTCTCTCGGCCAACAACCAAGTGACTTCCCTTCTGCTCATATGTCGGGACCACTCTCAGGTAAAGCTAAGAGAGAACAAATGAAATTACTGCAAGATATGTCTTTTAAAAAGAAATCTTTTGAAGCAGAAGAAGCTAGGAAGCAACAAGCTTTCGAAGAGAAGATGTCCCAGAATAGAAGTAAATCTATGATGTCTCTCCAGCAATCACAGGAGTAAGTTACATGGCTGATATACTTTCAGGAAATCTCTGGGAAAATTACAAAGAAAAACTAGGCTATATAGAAAGCTCTAATAGATATGAGATCAAAGGTGGGACTAATGATCACTACGATGGCAAGTATCAATTTGGAAAGATAGCTAAGAAAGACATTGGTCTGGGTCACTCTATCAAAGAGAGAGAAGCTTTTAGAAAAGATCCTGCTGCTCAAGAAAAAGCCTTACTTGATCTCAGTAAATTAAATTACAAAAGATTACTTCAAAACCCAAAGTTTGCCGAGATGAGCACCGATCAGCAAATGGGAGTACTTGCTTATGCTCACAACCAAGGTGCAGGTGGTGCTAAGAAATGGTTAAATACAGGTAAGGTAGGTAAAGATGGTTTTGGAACCCTAGGAACTAAGTACTATTCTGCTTTCTCCGATAAATCACCTTTTGATTTTAGAGGAGTAGAAGAAAGCCTACGCCCTCAGTTAAGACCGACAGACTTAGATACTACACGCGCAGCTACAAACTTTGTTTCCTTACCAGCAGTAGCTGTTCCGCCAGTTCAATCTAAAATACCCCCTACATATGTACCACCAGTAACCCACGTAACGGGTACACAGCAAATAAACCCTAATGATGTAGACACCGCAGTACGTGAGGCGCTGCTTCCCTCCGCCGGGTTTCCTTCTCCTACTACTGTGTCTCATATTCGTCAAGGTTTTAACCAAGGTACAGCGGAAGTTCCTCAAGTAGCGGGGTATAACGATGGCACTGAGAGTGTAAGTTGGCTTGACAGTCTTCGTTCTATCTTCGATCGAGTGCCTTCTGGGGAAGAACTCCGAGACACTGCAAGAAGAGCCAGGGAAGAAACTTATAATCCTGCTCCAGAGGTTAACACAGGCGTACCTTTACAGGTCAACGATGTTAATTTGTTACCTCCTGCTCTTCCACCTCAGGCGTCAGCTATAGAAAAAGGTTACGTTCCTACTCAAATGGGTGCGACTGAGTTAAACTTACCTAAGTTTATTAACGCTAACTCTAACGTACCTACTGCTCCTCAAGCGGTTCCTGTTATTGGTCGTAATATGGATGTAGCTATGGGAGATGACGGTAGACCTAGGATACCTGCTATGCACCTATCAGATCCTTTGCTTAACGCGGCTATGGACTATAATCCAGGTGGTGTTTACTCTCGAGATGGTCAGGAAGTAAAGTACACTCAGACAGAAGCATTCCCTGCTCCTGTTATACCTGCTTCTCAAGAGAATATCAGGTTAGCTAATGAGATTAGAATAGTATCTGATGAGCTCTCTATCACGCCACCCGGACGTATGTACGACCGTGTACAAGTGCAGCTAAATGAACTAAAAAGACAACAAGCTGCCTTAGGTGAAACAACTGTACCTACGGTTTTGTCTCCCTCTAACTACCCTCCGATCTCTGAGGTTGAAATTGATGGTGACGAGGTGTACAGTGGTCGAGGTGACTTAGGTATGCCCAAAGACCCTGCGCTTGTCACTGAGTCTAGTGTCGCAGCACCTAAAACTAAAGAAGACGTTGAAGCTCAGATCATTGCGAAAGATGTTGCAAGAAACATAGATATCGAAAATGAAGCAGACCTTAAGAAAAAGTCAGATGAAGCAATTCAAAACAGTGGACTAGGCATAGATTCCTTAAAGGGGCTTGGTTCTAAGCTACTAGAAATATTCGATATGGAAAGTAGTGATGTAACTAAAGCTATAGGCCTTTATTTGTTATCCAGAGCTACTGGTGCTTCTCATGGAGGTTCTATGCGCTGGGCGGGTGGTACTGTTCTTAATCAGGTTGAAACTCGCACTGCAGCAGAGAACAAGACTAAAGCTGAGGTAGCAAAGACTGAAGCAACATCTAAAGTTTTACTTGCTTCTGGTTATACCCCAGAGTCTGTAGCTGCATGGTCCGCCACAGGTATTGCTGGTACCTTAGATAAACCTGGACCCGACTATACACAAAAACAACTTCGTGACAAGTACGCAGAAATACTGGCAGGAAATAAGTTTACACCTGAATCACTTAAGGCTGCTTTTGGTACTGTTCCTGGACAGTTTAATCCTGGCTTCCTTACATTGAAAGGAGGTAATGGTAAAACTAATGCTGAAAACTCACAATTGCTCATCAAAGACTTAAGGTCTAACTTTGAGAATATAATAAAAGAAGCTTTTGAAGGCAATGAAGAACAAGGCGCAATCTTTTTATCAGATATGATGACAAGCGCTGAAACTCACTGGGTTAGCTCTGGTATTCCTATTGGAGACGAAGCAGTTGGCGCTAACATTAAGCGAGTCACCTCTCTCGCTATGGAAGCAGCTATGGCTGACTCTAAAAGGGGTACTACAACAGTTAAAGACATTACCCCTTACATTAAGAATATGTCTTTGGACGAGTATGCACAGTCTGGAACAGATTCTATCTGGGCAATCGGAAGTACGAGTAAAGTAGATTCTTCTAAAGTAGCAGTACTTAGAAAGGATATGTACTCTAAGTCCGGTGGTGATACTGAAGTAATGAAAGGCGCTTTTTTATCTGCAGTAGATGAATTTGAAGACCTAACTCCTGACCAAAAGGCTAGGTTAAAGCCCGGTAAAGGGGAAAATAAGTTTTATGTTTATCTACGAGAAAAACTTGCTGGGTTACAATAAATCAAATGATTAAGGAGAAACTAAATGGCTATATCTGAACTAGAAAGGCTCTGGGCTGCTCAAGGCACTCCGATTAAAAGAGAAGGCACTCAAGTAGGTGACACTGCAGTCTCCGTTGTTGACGCCGATACTGCTAGGGTCGGAGAAGGTGAGAATATACGTATTAATGACGTAGACGCTCCTGAAGTAAAGCACTTTAATACTAGCTCCTTTGACTTTGATGACGGAGAAGTGTCAGGACAACTTGTAACTGATGCTACTGCTAATATTATTGAGAAGGAGGGATTCACAAATGAATCTCTCCAGACTCAGGACAGAGCAGGCCCTGGTTTTATTACTGGAGAAAAGGTAAGAAGAGGGTTTTATGGTAGACCACTAGGGGATCTGGTAACAGACTCTGGTCAACACCTATCCAGCCGATTACTATCTTCTGGCTTGGCAACAGTAGATCGTTTTGGTGCTAAGTCAAACTATGATGGTACTGCCAGTAATGCTGTAGTTGTTCAATCTATGGGCGCTTTAGATCGGGCAGTACGTAAGGCAGAGGGAACTGAGAACGACAATGACCGTGTAGTTAATATGATTAATCAGAATCGTATAGACAAGTCTTTAGATACCTATGGTTCTGCCTTTGTAGGTAAGCCAATGGCTGTTTCTGAGGCGGTGTTTTCTCGTAACCCAGACTTATACTCTGGAGTATCGATCAGAGATGAAAGCCGTAGTATAATGAATGAAACTAGAGGCTTCCAAATAGGTGATGCTTTTAAGTCAGGTACTAAACAAGGATTACTGGGTGCAAGTACCGCTATGGCTGTGATTGGGGAAGTATTAAACGTAGACTCAATGGAAAACTGGGGTCAAGGTAATGCAAATAAAATTAAGAGACAGATAGAGGATCTACCTCGATTAAAGAATGTAAATGCCTTTGATCCAGAAACAGGTGAATGGACTTTAGATGGTATTTCTGAGTTCGCAAGTTACATCGGTACTAACTTTGCTTCTTCTTTACCTATTATGGGTATAACCTTGGGGGCAGCAGTATTAGCTGTGCCTACTAAGGGGTTATCTCTTACTGTTCCTGCCTCTATTTATACTGGGCTTAACTATGACTCTCAAGCTAAAGATGACAAACATATTGCTAAGGCTTTTGGTTATGGTGTCTTACAAACTTCTCTAGACTTACTAACTGTGTATGTACCTACAAATAAACTGGCTAGCTTCTTTACTAACTCTTCATCAAGAAAAGAAGTCGTTAAGGAAGTAGCGAAAAAGTATGGCACAAGTAATGAGGCTGCAGAAAAGCTCTTAGCCCAGACTATGCGTAAACAAGCAGAGCGAGGTGTTGAAATAACCTCTGATCAGATAAAGCGTGCTATTAAAAGCAAAGCTGCGAAAGCGGCGGCGGCAGGTATTACTATTGGAGGCAGTGCGCTTGTAGAAGGCTTCACTGAATCTACCCAAGAAATACTTTCTGTATTCGCAGAAAACAGCGATGAGACTCCTGAAAACCTACACAATAGATTGTTGAATTCTTTCTCAGCGGGCTTCTTTCTTGGCGGAGGATTTGGTGCAGTAGGTGAAGCTGCGTCCGTAGGTAGCCAGTATAATGAAAGGGTAGGTCTATCTGACAGTAATCGAATACTAGAAAAAGATCAGGCAGTTGCCTTTGACGACGGTAAAGAGCTAGACGTCCTTGGGGCAAGGCAGGCTAACACTAACGCCAGATTTGGTCCATCAAAAGACGATAATAGTAATGCTAGTCTTGCTGCCCTGGCAGACCTAGAGCCAGATGCTAATGACCCTTCAGGGTTAATTGACAGAGGATCTAGGTTAGGAATAAAAGCCCTTCAGGGACAAGTTAATAATATCTTTTCAAGAGTAAAAACCAATGGCCCTATTATGAATAGACTTGCTTCTATTTATGGAGCAGCTAATGGTAGAGCAGGAGGTAATCTGGAAGAGAGACAGCAACTTCTCACAGCTAATTATTCTGGTAAGCAACAGTTTGATGAAAGAATAATGATTAGTGAATCTCCTTTCAGAAACAAAAAACAGTTTGTAGATCATGTTTATCTCCCTGAGAATCAAGCTAAGTATGAAACTATTCTTAAGCGGGGCGCTAAAACTAGAACTATAACTGTAGCAGATATTAAGAATAAATCTGGAATCGAATTAGATGCTTGGGAAGTAAATTTTCTACAAGCAGTGCTTGACTCTAACAGACAAGCTAGTATAGATTCTGGGACAGAAGTAAACATTTTATCTAGAGGGTTTAGTGCCAGTAGGGTTTACAGTAAACAAACTGAATTTGAAAACTTACTAGTCAGTGAATACAAAATACCTAGACAAGATGCTGAAAGGATGTCGCAGATATTTAGTAGTACAGAAGAATACACTACACCTAAAGACATAGGTGATGCTATGTTAAACTTAGACAGTAACGCTATAGATGTACGAGCCTTAGGTGATGTAACGCAAAGACCTGCTTTTAAAGATTTCTTAGAACCAGACCCTTTTGTTTCCATTGCTAACAACAGTAACAAAGCTGCAGCCAAGGTAATAAACAGTCAATTCATCGGTGCTAACGGTTCTTTTGCCGCCAGTGATCTTAATAAAGCTTTCAGTAATGGTGAAATCACTTATAATGAGAGAATACAACTAGCTAGAGGTATACAGAAATATCACGCACAAAAATCAGGTACGGATAACGTTATACGTAGTAAAGCATATAATCGCACAATGAATATTATAACTACTACTACCGCGTTAACTTACTTAGGTAAAGCTGTTATCTCTTCTATACCAGAGATTGGTACTGTTATATTTAATGGCAACCCTAATAAGATGAAAGCAGTGTATACTCTAGCTAAAACATCAGCTGCAGAAATGACTGCTCTTGTCAATGAGTCTCTTAACTCACTTTCAGGAGGTAGGGTATCTATGAGAGAGTATCAACACCGAAAGGAACTTAGAGCTGCAGGTTATTTAGCAGATCAACAGTCACCTGCTGCAAGAGTTGGTGCGGAGTATTCTCCTGCTCAAGCTATCTTAGTTAATAACTTCTTCCGTTGGACAGGACTTAACTCTCTAACAAACTTACAAAGGAGTGTTAGGTTATCTATAGCTAGAGATGCAATTCAACACTGGGAAGCTCAAGGCGCACTTCATATGCCTGAAGCAGGTCAAAAACCTAATAAATATTATCAAGAAGCAAGAGATCAGTTATCTAGACTAGGTTTGGACTCAGATAAGTTTATTACTCAAGCATATATAAATGATGTTAGAGGAGACCCCACTGGTCAAGGTGACAGTAACGCAGAGGTAGACGCTTATGAAGAACAACTTAAAGTAGGTTCAGTTAGATTTGTAGACATGGCGATAGCTATGCCTAGAAAAGGAAATCGACCTGCTTTTTATAGTGACCCTAGATTTAGAATGTTTACTATGTTTCAAGGTTATACCTCAACAGTTACTGCTACTATACTGCCTCAGATCTTCAAGGATTTAGGTGGTAAAGAATCTATGCCTGCTGCAAGAGTGCAGGCTATTACTACGATGACTTCTATGTTGGCCCTAGCCTTCCTCTCTATTGCAATGAAAGATGCATTAACTGGAAAAGAAGAAAAGGAAGAAAGAGAAGGCGATGATTTTAAACACATTATGCGGGGAATATATTCCTCGGGACTGGTCGGTACTGCACAACGCCCGATCGATGCTATCTTTCCTCTGTATGGAGAAAAGAACTCTCTTGTAGGGAAAGGCATTGGTAGGGTATTAGGAAACACTGCTGGAGAAGTAACGGACTCCGTCATTTCAGAATCAGTGGCACTCAACTACCTAGATGATTTAGGTAAAGCAGTTGAAGGACATATTTCTGATGATGATAATAAGTGGAGAAGAACACTTAACGTCACTCCTCTAGCGGGGACAATGTTGAAAGACAGGGTCTCACCGTACCAGTTGAAATAGGAGAAATAAATAGATGGCTAAAATTAACACAGGTCAAGTAGGAGTAGGTGGCCCCGGTACTAATATCGATCCACTACAACAGCTACAGCAACAAGGCCGACAACCAGATGGCACTCCCTCACAAGGAGTGTCATTTGAGGCGGCACCTACTACTCCACCTACCTACTCAGGTATGAGCGCTGAACAGATAGCTGCTGTAAGGAATATTCCTGGGTTTGAAAAAGAGGTGTCTGCGTTTGACTCTTATCAAAACCAACTACAACAATACAAACGAGAAAATGTACAACCGTTAAGACAACCTCCTAGCCAAGTTCCTAACGAGACCTTCCCGTTAGGTAATCAACCTCAAGTTCAGGTGGGTCAAAACTTTTTGGCGGAAACCATTAGAACTCCAGAAGGCGAGTTAGAGTCACTAGAACAACAAGTGGAAAGACAGCGTTTAGAGACTAATAGAGCTAACGCGGCTGCTACTCAGAACAACTTAGGTAGCAGGCTTAAAAACTCTCAGGAGCTAAGAGGATTCTTTTCTCCTACTTTTCAAAAACCACAAGTTGATGATCTTACTAGACAAGTTTTAAACTCTGGGCTGAAGCTTAATGAGATAGACTTGAATATTAAAACAAGTCAGTTAGATCCTGGTAGAAGCCTCTCTGCTTTAGAGCACATGAAAGAGAAATATAGTGCTTCTGAGACTGAGGTAGCTTTGTTTGCAGAAGATACATACTTAGGTGCAGCGAAGATACTACTTGGTCTACAAAATAAAGTAGAGGCAGAAGAAAGTGGTTTTGAGTTTGCAGATTTAGGCGGAGAGACTTTAGGTGATGCAACCTTTCAAATCACTAACGGTCTGGTTGCTGTAGAAGCAAAAGCCTTTGAGGGCTTTCTGGCCGCTAACTTTAATGGTAGAATGATAGAAGCCACCCAACAACCTAACAACCCCGATGAACCAATGGGGCGAGCTCTTGCTCGTGCAGCGGTTAACAAAGGTTATTACGAGTGGGTAGACGGTTATCAACCTGTAGACGGAAAGGGCTTAGCTAAGGGTCCAAAGATTAGTGGTTACGCTATGACTGCAGATCTAAAAATGCAGAATGATAAGTACAGAGACTATGCTAGTTTATCCCCTATCCGTATCGGAGCGGTGGCAGCTACTAATAATAGTACTACTTCTATGGGGTCTTTGTCTTTGTTTCAAAAGAGAGATACACCTAGACCTAAAGGTAAACTATCTAAAGAGCTGAAGAACACTACTGGTATGTTTAGCAACTTTACTTCTACTATTTCTAACTCTTTCCGTATACACAGTAATCCTGTACTTCAATCAGATGCTGGTTTTATTTCTGCTGCTACAGCTTACGACCAAGCTTATATGAATGGTCAAGAAATAACACCTACTATGTCTATGCTTAACTCGGCTGCAGAAAAGTTTTTTAAACTAAAACCTTGGTCAGGAGATAAACTAAACGATCAGAACCCTGATGTTGTGGCTCAAGAGAAACAAAACATACTTGAGTCTAGATCTAGAAAGCTCAAGTTGATGGCTAACCAGGTTGCAGATGCAACTAACCTTAACGTACAACTACCTAACGGACACAAGGTTGGGGGTGGTGTATTTGTAGATCCCTCTGCTATGCGTAACTACATCTACGCTTATAATAGCTCAGAGCAGAACTCTACCATTATGAGAGGCTCACTGAGAGGTTACGCTAACCAAACACTTACTACTCGTATATATAATAAACCATCATCAACACCCCTTATCTCTCGCAGTGACTTAACTTCTTTGAGAAACAAGTCGAGAAAAGGAGGAGAGATAACCGCCGCAGATAAGGAAGTTATTTTCTTACTTATGTTAGGCCGAGAGATGGCTAATGTAGGAGGAGAAAGCGGACGTACACGCACGGATGAACAACTACTGCCTCTCATTACTCCTGCTTTTGTAAGAGACATTGCGCTTAAGGGCAAAGCAATTAAACAGTACTCAGAAGTAAACGCTGATCCTCAGAAGTTAACTAATGCTATAGAGGCAGAAAACACTACTTCTATGCTAGACCCAGCACAAAACAATGCACTTCAAGGTGCTTTGTTTGCTATGTCAGCTTCACCTAAACATCATGGTGCAGTTCAACAGATGTTAGAGGCAGCTGATAGTTACGTTAACGCAGAAGGTGCTTCTACTTTAATGACATTTAACGTCTTCCCTGATATGTCATCAGCAGGTCGACTTAACCCTGTTTTAAACGCAGATGGTTCTTTAGGTGCAGAGATTATATCAAGAATGGGATATTATCTCAGCCAAGAGTATACTGATCATATAGGTAAATTACCTGCTTTAGGTGAAAGTGCAGGTACTTTCCCCTTAGGTAACCCTCGTTTATATGTTGCCGAAGCAGTTATACATTCACTGCATAACTCTGCTAGCGAAGGAAACATGGACGTTGCGCTAGCTGGCCTTCTTGAAGATTTGTTTACCACAGAGTTTGGAGGGGATCTCGCAGATACCTTTATGAAAACTCCTGCTATGGTAGTAGATTATGGTATGGCAATTTCTGGTGCAGGTAAGGTTGCTGCTGGCTTATTTTCTAAGCTTATAAAAGAGGCAGACACTGCGGGCTACAACGCTTCCGGTAAGTTAGCTACTCTTGCGGAAGCCAACAATGTTACTATGTCTGAAATTACAGACAGTATTGCAGGAGCTACTGCAGAAGCACTTACTTCTGTAGCTAACCCTTCTTACTCTAGTGCTTTTCAAAAGATGGGCCTAGCCTTAGGTGTACTTAATAAAGCCCCAGTATATGTAGGTTATGACGGTAATGTTCACCAAGTGGGTCAGCGAGAGCGTAGAGAAATCTTTGGTTCCTCAGTAACTCTATCTGATAATACGGGGTTTTCTAGCGCTGCTCCTATGAGAGAAGATACTTTGACAGACTCTCCAGGTAAAAGAGTAGAACCAAAAGCACGTAAGGTGGATGGTCGTTGGGAATTTTCTACCCCATCGGTTTATTCTGCACAATCACAAGCATGGTCACCCGCGGTGGGACACTATACTGAGCGTGCTATTATCTCTAAGGCATTGGAGATATATGAGAAACGTTTTGGTAAGCTTGATAATATTATCTTAGATGGACATGATTCTATTGGTATGGATTTTGCTCAGTCTTATCATTTTCAAAACATACTTCAGAATGAAGCTATTTTTGACATTCTTGAACAAGACCTACCTAGAAAGGCTGCTAGAGCTTCTCTTCAAGCAATGCGGGATTCTATTGAAGAAATTGATAAGCTAGGTAAAATTGTTACTCTAGGACCTAACAGTGATTATAGCCACCTTACTGATTATTTAGATGACTTGTATGATTCTTTGAAGACAATGGATGTTAATCCTACAGGTGCTACTCCAGAAGCAGTTAGGAATCGTAGAAAGGCTTTGAATAAAAACTTGTCAATTCTTTTAGCGGCTAATCTGAAAAATATTTGGGCACCTAAAGGTCCGGGACAAGTTCAGGAAATTGCAGAGTTTATTTTTTATAAAAATAACTCCTCTGATGCTTCTAGTTTTCAAGTAGAAGGAAAGGACTTTACTAAATGGTACTATGATTCTTTCTATAAACCAGCAGAGAACGCAGGTTTAAGCTTTATAAACACAGGATCTGACCTTCGTAAGAAAATGATTGCAGCGATGAAAACTGTTCCAGAAGGTATGATAGCCTTCTTTAGAAACGGCCCAGATAAGGCTGCTTCTCAGTAAAAACTTAAAACCCCCACAGGTATATCCTGTAGGGGTTTTTTTATTCATTTTGGTAAGCCATGTTTTAACAGCTTATCATATTCTTTTGATGCAGCTTTATACATCTTTTCAGCTTCTGTTTTTGCTATGCCAACGTCACCTAGTGTCTCTGACAGGTTAGCAATGTTTTGTTTTTTAATTTCATTCATAGCGTAGTGAACGCCTTTTGCAGAGTTGAGTAATTCGTCAGGGATGTGAACACCGACTTCAGCCATTTGTGATTGCCACTCTTGATCTGTTGTAGTTCCACCACGAAGGGCGTCTTTGTTATAGTTTTTCATTTTACCACCATTGTATTCATATCCATGATTGTGCCTACGACTGTTCCTACTGTTAATATCACGATAAATACCATTATTGCATTCCTTTTGGGTTAAGTTTATTCTTCTGTAGTTAGTATACCGTTGTGAGCTAGATACAGATCATACTGTTTTGCTCCTTCGATAGGGTTATCTTGTTTATCGATAAAATACTTACGCATGTTATCTTTATTATGAGCGTAGAAAGAGGGTTCAATACCTTCTATCTCGCAGTAACGTTCATCGGTCATTAGTGGTTGTTTATTTTTACTAAGCAGATACCGATCACGTAACGCAAACCAATTGTAATGGATTTTGTTTGTCATGTTTTACCTACGAAAAGAAGTTACGAGAGCCAAGGACTTTATCTATTTCTAGATCACCCAGCTCTGGTACTTCTACCGTGCAGCCATTGTTTGTTACGTACTTCTTGACTGCTTCCAAGGGGTTATCATCGCTATACATAGCAACGAACATCTCTTGTGTTAGTTGTTTTAATTTGTTAACATCAGATGCATGGCAACTAAAGCTGTCATGTACGGCACCGAAGTTAACACCGAAATCATCAATCACTAAGGCCATGTGAGTAGCATCCTGCGAGTGAATGTAGTTAGGAGAGATACCTGCGCTGGCTTCTCTTCTGTTAGTTGTTTCCAAGTAGATCTTAGCTACATGGTTGATACGACCTGGTTGCTTAGAAGCACCACCAATAACACCACGTAAGGTAGACTTACAGGTGTCCTGTCTTGTAGCGTTTACCTTGTAGATAACAGGGAAACCAGACTTAGTCATCCAGCGTATATCTTCTCCAGCATGACCGTTGACTAACACTAGTTTACACTCAGCTATCTTAGAGTTAATAGTGTTTAGCTCCATAGTAGTTTCAGGTGTAGGGTTAGCCTTTTGTACTTTGTTAGCTTCCCTTGCTAGCTTCTTATATTTGTTTATCTTAGCATGAGATACTTTCTTACCTGTAGTATCTTGATACTCAAAGGTACCTAACTCCCACTGAGCTAACTCTTGTAGGAACTTCATGGTAGTCTGAGAACCAGGACATACTGCCTCGATTGCTTTAAGTACGTGAGTAGACAAGTCATCACAGTCAATCTGAGTAATGTTATACAACTCATCAGCCCCTGCTTGTACACAATCAGAGTACATAGACTCAGCTATTGTTTGTGCACCAGCAGAGTAAGCACGAGTCATTGTAGCTCGCTTAGAGATTAACTTACGTATCTCCGCATAGGACATGGGCCTATCTTTAAAGAAGTCAGGTGCTAGTTCTACTAACTTCTGTGCTACCTTAACATACAAGTCATGGGGCACAGCACTATCACTCAGTGCTACAAGGTTACCTGTCTTACTATCTCTTGACAAAGCAGCAGAGTGTTGATAACCGTTACAGGTACCATCAATAGCTACAGGTATACTAGACATAGGTACTAGACCTTCTGTCTCCATGTCAGCAATGTCACACCACTCGATACAACAAGCAAGAAACACTACTGTCTTTTCACAGTCATGTAACGTTCCATTGTCAGCAGTACTCTCTATCATATCCCAGTTATTATTAAACCAGTTGATTCTATCTTCAAGAGAGAACTTATCTACGCTGATAGTATCAATACCTTCTGCGTCAAGTAAAGACTTATAGTCTTCTTCAACCCAGTCAGGGATGTTTTCCACGTTATACTTCTCGTTGTAAGAGTTAGCAGTGTGAATAGCCAAGGCACGTTTACCTTCATCATCAATCACTTTACTCTTACTGAAAGACATTAAGCCTCGAGCAATATCGTTACCCTGATAGTTCATGTAAGGCTCTTTGTAGTATACTCTACCTCGGTAGTCTAGATCTACTAGCGAGTAGAACTTATCCCACTCTACTAGTTGTTTAGCCTTACCTATAGTTGTTTTAATCTCAGCACGTTTAGCTCTTACCTGCAGAGGACGTAGCGTCTTTTCCCACTCTTTAGCGATTAAATTGTAACCAGCCTTGGTAGAAGCACTAGGATTCTTCTGGTACTTCTCATAAGCAGTCTTTAGTAGGCTCTTAGGTATAGCCTTATCGTACATAGGAATATCTTTTGGCATAATGTTTTCAAGATTATCTAACAACACAGCTAGGACTTTAGGGTTAATCTTCCAAGCTGTTTGTTGTAGATTGTTGGCTGCTCGTACGAAGGGAGAGTCAATGTAGATGTTATTGAAGGCATCTCGCTGATCTTGAGGTGCAGCAATACCCCAACGTTTAATCAAGGGGTAATTCTTTGGCTGCATAATGTTACT
>Ga0307984_1000232_pt1 | contig 24202 bp, 38 predicted proteins | sample EllFjometageno78_FD_203169 | JGI IMG/M metagenome (GOLD analysis project Ga0307984, IMG submission 203169) | Marine microbial communities from Ellis Fjord, Antarctic Ocean - #78 | ecosystem: Environmental > Aquatic > Marine > Unclassified | place: Southern Ocean | collected 2014-10-09
GCCATGAGCTACAAGCTCGTCAGCACCACCAAGTGTAGCGGTTTGAATGGCTGACCTTAAAATACCAGTGCCGCCTAAATCTTCAATAACCCTATCCTTTGATTGAGTTTTAGACGTTGGTGTATAACCAGACCTTCTCGCTGAGGCTATCATGGAAGAAAACTCATCTCGTGATAGTTTCATGCTGTCTGCAAACTGACCCATAGGTATGTCTGAGTAACTTTTAGACCAAAGACGGTAGGTTAACTCACCATCTGGAAGATCATCATATTGCGGAAATTTACTTCTAATATCTTTTAGCGACATAATTATTCCTATCGGATGCCCATTGGGTCATTGCTTGAAGATTGACCGCTTGTGGGGATACGATCCAATACGCCTTGGTTTCGTTCTAATACATCTTTAATAACATCCCTTAAATCCATAAGAGCTTTTTTATAATCCTCTTCATCTTGCGCCAGATTAAGACGGGCTGTAGCCTGCTCCGCTTTCAATCCTTCTACCTCTGTAATCTGACCACCACCCTTTAATGACTCAAAGGCAGCTAAGAATGCCTTGCCTTTGATTTGGTCGTGGTATGCCTCAAAAGCAACTGCATCTGGCGTAACGCTTTTAAACATCGAATCAAGAGAGCCTACAGCGGCATTTAATCCAGCGTGGCCTAAAGCACTATTAATAGTCTCTATTGCGTTATTTGCATTTGTAACCTGTTTCTGAGCATTAATATCTACAACACCACCACTTATTGGAACCTGAGTGACAACTCCAGTAGTTGCATCCGTTATGTTAGTCATGCCGTCTGGTGCTTTTGCTGGTGCGCCTGATGCTCCGCCTACAGTAATGGTATTACTACTAGCCCCTGACTTATTAAGAGCTAACTTGTATTCATTCCAAGTTCCCTTGAATCCCTGTTCTTGAGCTAGGCGATAGCCGTCAATAGCCGCACCTTCAGACTTGGCTGGTGCGCGAGACTCTTTAATAGCTTCGTTAGGCGTAATAAAGCCTGCAACTAAAGCCTTAGATATTTCAGGAAACTTATTACCAAGCATCTGCAAAGCCAGTGCTGTCTGACGCTTTAACTGCTCTGCACTTGCTCCAGTAGCATTTTCTAGCTTGCGGTCACTACGCAAGGCAGTTAGACGATTCTGATACCCTTGCTGGATATTGCCAGCATTGGGATTACCACTCATGCCTGCAAAGCCAGAAGCTAAGTTAAGACGATTCTCTTCATCGCCTAAATACGAACCAATACTATCTAAGATTCCCATAATTAACCCCTTTTCATCCCTGCGCCTAGTGATAAGTAGTCGAATAATCCTGGGGTGTACCCAGATGTTTGAGAACCAACATTAGGTGCGCCACCCACTGCTTGAAGCAATGCTTGTAAGCTCTGTTGTGGTGCGCCTGTGAAGCCTTGATACTGGCCTTTAGCTTCGTTAATAAGCTGCTGCTGTAGTGCCTGTTGTGCCAAGCCCTGCTGATCCATACGGTTCTGAATCTGCTGGCCCATACCGAAGCCCAAGTTAGACAAGTTGCCAAGCTGACTTGCTGCGCCTAGACGCTGCTGCGATCCTGATAAGCCTGCATTCTGGTTAGCTAATCGTGCTTGCATCATGGCTGATTGATTCATCTGGCCTGCCTGATTAAAGGCGTTAGCACCGAATTGACCAGCCTGATTGTAAGCACCTTGGTTAGCCTGTTGAGCCGCCAAAGAGTTAGCTGCTGAGGCTTGTTGTGCCTGCATACCTGCTGACTGATTAGCTAATGATGCTTGGTTAGTAGCATTGGCTCCAAACTGTCCTGCTTGCATATTTGCAGCTTGGTTTGCTTGCTGTACCGATAGCTGATTAGCTGCTGTTGCTTGATTAGCCTGCAATCCTGCTGACTGATTAGCTAACCCTGCCTGATTCAATGCAGAAGCACCAAACTGACCTGCTTGCATTTGTGCGTTCTGATTAGCCTGCTGTACGGATAAAGCGTTTGCTGCTGTAGCTTGCTGTGCTTGCATACCTGCCTGTTGATTAGCCATACCTGCCTGATTTAGTGCGCTTGCACCGAATTGGCCTGATTGGTTAAGTGCTTGCTGGTTTGCCTGCTGTGCCTGTAGAGCGTTGCCTGCCGATGCTTGCTGCGCTTGTACACTAGATTGTCGGTTAGCTAATGCCGCTTGGTTTGCTGCACTTGCGCCAAACTGACCTGACTGCATACGGGCCGCTTGGTTGGCTTGTTGCGCTGCCAGTGTATTAGCCGCGTTAATCTGCTGCGCCTGTATTCCTGCACTCTGGTTAGCTAATGATGCCTGATTCTGAGCCGAAGCACCGAACTGACTAGACTGCATTTGTGCTGCCTGATTAGCCTGTTGGCGCTGTAGATCAGTACCTACGTTAAACTGTCCAGCCTGCATATTTGCTTGCTGATTAGATAAGTCTGCCTGCATTCTACGGTCAATATCTTGGCCTGCCTGCTCTTGTGCATTCATATAACCAGCTTGACGCAAGCCTGATGCTGTCTTAGCAGCCTGCTCTGCAAAGGCTCGATTAGTCTCAGACTCTGCAATACCCTGACGCGATCCGCCATAAGCATTAGCTGCACCTGCCTGCGCTCCACCAACATTCTGGGCCATCAAACGCTGGCGCTCAATATCACCAAGGGCTTGATCTACAACCTGAGTCTCGTATGGATTGGTATAAGCAAATAAGCCAGTGCCAGATAATTGACCAGCCTTAATGTTATCAGCAGATACAGTGCGAACATCACCAATAGTGCTGGCTCCATAACCCTGCCCGATCACATTATTTGATGTTACGTCATTGGCTCCAGCTATTGTGGATGGGCCATAGCCTTGGCTTGCAACATCGTAGGAGTTAATTGGATTTACGCCAGCTACGCTAGACGCATTATAGCCCTGCCCAGTTACATTAGAAGCCGTGATTGGATTAACGCCTGCCATCGCTACTGAATCGTAGCCCCTACCTACTACATTATCGGAAGTTATTGGGTCAACACCAGCCATTGCTGATGGATCGTAACCTTCACCAACTATACTGTCAGATGTAATTGGATTAACACCTGCCATAGTTGCTGGATTATACCCACGCTGACGAACGATTGCAGGATTGACCTGCATAGGGCGGTAGCCTGTCTCTGCTGCTGCCGTACCCATAGCGCCTTGTAAACCCTGCGCTGCTGCTTGGTTTACATTAAAGCCTTGCTGCGGCTGACTTATAGCGGAAGGAGCTTGGCTAATTCCACTACCAACCTCACCACCCCTAGTGGGAGCTGTAGGAGATCCATAAACCACTTGATTAGGGTCGCCACCTACAAGACCTCTAAGCGGCCCTCTTGATGCTGTGTTTTGTATACCTTTATACATTTGATTTGCAAAAGTACTTGGTATTTGGCTATTTCTGCCTGCTGATGCTGCCATAATCTTATTCCTTATAAACCGAATTTATAGCCAGTTTTAGCCTTGCCCTTAGTAGATCCGCCTTGCCCTGCGTAGCCGTTGTTCTGTGGGGCCGACCATGTGTTGTTACCACCGCCCCCGCCACCGCCTTGGTTTACTGCTGCTGCAAGAGCGGCTTGCTGTTGTGCATAAGCTACCTGTGCGGCTTGTTCAGCAGCCATGCGTTGTGCTGCTGCGGCTTGTTCATCTGCATATGCTTGGGCGGCTGCTTCTGCATCTGCTGCTGCCTGAAGCCTATCTTGAGCTATCTTCTGTTGATGAGCCGCTTGAACTGCCTTTAATGACGCTGCGTACTGATCTCCATTACCGTAGTAGTCTCCACCACTAATAATATTGGCTGATGGTATTCCAGTAGTCGTTACATTACTCATTAATCCACCGCTAACATCGCTATTATCTAGCTCACTAACGACAGCATTAGGCGATCCGCCAGAAAGAGGATTGTCAGTAAATCCTTCGTAGATCTGACCAAACATGCTTGAGTCTAGTAAGTTTCCAGCGATACCTGCCGCTGCGTCTGAATTGCTCATTATACTATTGAAGCCGTTATTGTTAGCTGCTGCGTTAGCTAGGCCATGATCTACCTGACCTTCACCGTATCCAACTGTGTAACTATTGCCATCGTCACCAATAAAGGAATCTCCGCCTGTTAGGTCGCCAGATCCTGCTTGGGGATAGATAGAGTCATAAGCACTTCCACCGCCACTTCCTACGCTAGTAGTTGGGGCAGGAGGAACATAACCACCGCCTGTCTCGTTAGAGAACATCTGGCTAGTTTGTGTTGGAGTAGCCGCATAATTACCCTGCGCTTGCGCACCAGTAAACGGATCAATAAACATATCCGTCATTGCTTTATATTGTGCTGGTCTATTAGCTTGTAGCTGGTCAAGTGATTGCTGGTAGAGTGGAGCACTTGAGTAGCCTTGAATACCGCCTGCAAATGTCTGGGCCTGTGGCATTCCTGCCATAGCATCAAAACCTTGCGGAGCTAATCCAAAGGCGCTGGCTGCATTCCCAGTAGATTGCATAGACTGCTGTTGCATGGGTGAGAAAGCAGCTACATCGGGGCCGTAGTAAGGCACATAGCCTATACTGGATACGTCACGCGCTTTGTTGATGTTCTCAATAGCAGCATTTTCCAACCAAGCTGGAATTTGTGTATTACTTGTAGTTGAACCGCCTTTTGACATATCTAAAACCTCTTCTCTAATAATACTAACTGCGACTTCCAGCCATCACCTTTTAATGCCTTAACCCAGCCCTTGCGACCTGTCATGGTTAGACTCTCGCAGCCCTGATCTATGGCCCACTGCACCACTGATTCGTGCATACTTATAATTTCATCTAAGTCACCACCGCCAAGGAATACATGGAGCACCTTCTTGCGTGGGTAAACTGTAATCTCTGTAACTAAACATGAGTCCTTTGCAGGCCATAGCTGCATACTTCCAGCTAATATAGCCTCTACTATGTCTTCATATATATGAGTGCCACCACCGTACTCTAAGGCGCTCTCAATCCAACCTTTGCAGCGTTCTAGCTCAATCATCCGACAATCCAAGTTGTAGCATTCCTAAACACTGGGATTACCACTGATCCGCCTGCTGCCACGTTAGCGCCAAAAGTAGGTGATAACGCATCTGTTACATAAGCCCGTTGACCAACTACACCCGTAGGTAGTGCTGATACTGTAAACCCTGAGTTAATTACAACACCAACAAAAGCACCGTTAATAGACACTACTGGATAGCCTGTTCTGTCCCATAGGATTATGCCGTCCTCTGCTGCTGACTCACCGCTAACCTTATGGCGTAGCTGTGACCTAACCTGAGTTAAGTAGACCCCTAAACGCTGTGACCAATTAAGCCAATCATTGCCATTAGGCTTGGGTGGCATTTGTTGTACGCTCAACGATTGCCCCCAGCTTTAACTTCAATTCGGTTAATACCAACACGCCAATCTCCATCTATAAGAGTGTCTATACGCAACCTGATTTGCCTGCCCGTTAATCTTAGCGATACAGGATTACCCATCGTATAAGGGCCATAACTGCGCTCTGTATCATTAGGGTAGAATCGAGTCTTGAGTGTGGCGGTAACATCACCCTGATTACGCTCGTCTGGGATCATTTGGGTGACGCTCATTACATTGTCACCAGATCCAAGCATGATCGGCCCTGACTCTGCATAAGGCTTTAAGCCACCATAATTAAAGCCAACCTCATGCTCATACAAGAGTTTATCTGTAGGGTTTGAGTAGATTGGGAATCGGTACACGCCTGCGTCAGATCCAGCAGTACGAGCCAGCTTGCCTATAGTCCATGTGTTCTCTTGGTAGTTAAACGAGACATACCTATCATTTTCTGTAGACGCGTCAGACGGATAGAACCAGCGTATCTCACTAAATTTAGCATTTGATACAGCGACAATTTTACTCATTTGCCCTACGTTTATGTCACTATAAATATAGTCTGCCACATCACTACTTAACTCTTGTACAGTGCCGCCTGAGTAGACAAAGAAAGACTCTCTGCCCATCCATACAGCGCCCATATCAACTACAGCTACACCCTGCTTACTTACGCTACCGCATGATGTGCCTACCCGTTCAACACCGTAAACATATGGAGGCCCAGAATATGTGGCTGTATGCGCGTCTGTGGTCGTTAGGATCAAGGCTTGGTTCTGTACTCGTACACCGCTTTGGATTACACCAGACGTTTGTAGCTCAATGTCTCCAGCTTCGTTGGTTGCGGCAGGAGTCCATACAGTATTGTCTTCACGGTCTGACCATTGAATCTTACGAGGGTTTCCGCCAGCACCAAATGCCATTAAGAATCGTTCATCTGTGACCATCATGCTCACATTGCCTGTAGGCGCGTTAGCGATCACTGCTGCTGGTGTACTGGTGTTTAATTGCCACTCGTATAACTTACCATCAGCATTAGAGCAGGCTACTAGATACTGTCCCCATGTATCCATAGACCAAGTAGTTGATGATAAGCCTAAAGTACTTTCTGGCCTTGGCTCCCCATACGGATCATAGCCATAAGTTCCACCACCAAACGAGGTTGAGTCAATCGCTGTCTCAGTGCCTGCTGTTAGACCTACTGGGGTAATGTTGTGTTGTACGCTATCATCGTCATAGACATACAAATTCCTGTATGTGCCTGCTGCAATCCAGCGGTTACTACTATTATCAAGCCACACTTTCATAGAGCGTGTAATATCTAGCGTAGGCGTATCTGAACGTACACGCCAACCCTGTACAGGCTGCATAGTTCCATCATGCCAGCGTACTAAATTAGAATCGCGCCACCTTCCTTGCGATTGTAAATCTGTACCGTTTCTGTATATTCCTGCTGGAATATCTAGTGGAATAAGTGCCATATTAGCCTCTTAGGGAATACGCTATAAACGAAATACTTGCAGTAAATAGCACAAAAAAGATTCGCTCTGCCATCCGACTTGCCCCTGTGTTCTCGATAACCGATATATTAATGGTATCGATGCGTTCACTATGATGGTCTAGTCGCTTATCTTGCGTCACGTTATGGTCAACCAAGCCCTCTAAACGGATACTGTGTTCAGTGAGCTTCACCATAGCTACAACAAGTGTGTCTACCTTACCCTCAATCCTTGCAATCCTAGCGTCTTCCATTCGTTTACTTCCTTGATAGAGGTGTAATGCAAGCGCCATTTAAGCTACCTTGCTATACATGAAATACTAATTAAGCAGCTAAATAATTAATTTCATCTTGTAGTCGTGCAATCTCGGCTACTACTGGATCTACCCAGCCAGCTACTTCTGCCCATGTAGTGCCATCAAAGGTATAGCGACCACCTTTCCAATCAGCAGGAGGCGTTACACCAGCATGGATAGTTGCATTACTTGAATTCATATCACCAATCACGAAGTGTTGACAGATAATGTTGTCAGCAGTAGTGTTTAGCGTGTCGGTATCATCAAAGGTATAGGCTGATACGTTGTTAGAGTTAAATGTGATTGTTTGCATTAGACTAGATTCCCTTTATAAGTAATGTGGTTGCGCTTACTGCCTTACCTGCTATAACAGATGGGGTGTCAGCCGTTGTAGCTAAGGTCGCGTCACCTTGAACATAATAAGTAGCGCCTATGGTTAAGCCGCTTTGGTTGGTAGATATACCACCTTGTAAAGCTATAGTGGCAGTTTGCCCATTAGTGAATGCTGCTGCGGAGGTTCCAGCGAAGTTGGTAGAAGTGAGGTTGGTTTCGGGGCGCACAGTGCCCATCTGACCTAGTATGGCTCTTCCGTTGCTGCTTACATCGTAAGCAACCACAAACTCACCCCCTTTGTTTGGATCAAAGGCTACTACGGTGTAATTTGTAGTTGCTGAGCTAAGTACATTCTCAGAACCAAAGGTAGCTGAAGTTCCAGAGATTGTACCCACTATTACCGTACCGTAACTGGAATTACTCATATCTTTGTAAGCAACCACAAACTTACCTGCTGTGTTTGGATCAAAGGATATTGAGCTGTAGAGGGAAGTTCCTGAGTTATATACAACTTCACTTCCAAAGGTAGCTGAGGTTCCAGAGATTGTACCTACAACCACAGTACCGTAAGTGGAGTTACCTGCATCTGAGTAAGCAACCACAAACTTTCCTGCTGTGTTTGGATCAAAGGCTACGTTGATATAACTTGTGGATGCTGAGTTATATACAGCCTCACTTCCAAAACTTATAGAAGTTCCTGAGACTGTACCTACTTTTGCTATACCGTAGGTGGAGGTAGAATTCTTGCAAACAACAATAAACTTATCTGCTGTACTAGGATCACATGATACTGAGATGTAACTTGTAGATGCTGCGTTAAATACAAATTCACTTCCGAAGGTAATTGAAGTTCCAGATACCGTACCTACTATTGCAGAACCATAATTAGAGTTACTTCCATCTTGGTAAGCTACAACAAACTTACCTGCATTGTTAGGATCAAATGATATTGCGGTTTCAATAGTAGTTCCTGAGTTAAATATAATCTCAGAACCAAAGGTAATTGAAGTGCCCGTGATTGTACCTACTACCGCAGTACCTCGGCTGGAGTTACTAGAATCTCTGTAAGTAAACACAAGCATTCCTGCTGTGTTTGGATCAAAGTCTACTGAGACGCTTGAAGTACTTCCTGCGTTAAATATAATCTCACTTCCAAAACTTATAGATGTGCCAGAAACTGTACCTACAACCACAGTACCCTTAGCGCCATTACCCATATCTTTGTAAGCAACCACAAACTTACCTGCTGTGTTAGGGTCATAGGCCATTGAGTTCATCCAAGCGTTTTGTGAGTTATATACAGCCTCACTTCCACTTGGAATACTTTCAGGTATAGTTGTTGGGGTGGCAACAACAGCCTCAATAGTTCCGTTAGACTTTAGTACAACAGGTACACCATTAGGTAAAGTACCCGAAGCCACGAAATCTGCTGAGTTACCGCCCGCAGGTAGGTTTGTTAATGCCGCTCCGCTAATTGCAGGTAAAGCACCTGTAAGCATTGAAGCAGGTAGCGTGGAGGGTAAAATGTAGTTGTTAGCTGACGTAGCAATACCATCTAACTTAGTGCCATCAGTAGCCACATCACGACCATCAAAGGTGCTGTTAGTGGTGATAGCGCCTGTCATGGCTCCACCAGACTTTAGTAGGTAATCACCTGTCACTATAGGCGCTACATCTTGCCATGATGAACCGTTCCAAACTTGGCTCTTGCCTGATGTTGCGTTGTAATACTGAGCACCTAAAATAAGCGCATTACCTTGGTTATCAGTAGATGGCGCAGAGGCTTTAGAGCCTAAGTAGCGATCATCGAATGAGTCAAAGCTGGCAGAAGCAGAGGTGGCTGAGTTAGAAGCGGCTGTAGCCGATGTACTTGCATTACCTTCACTTGTAGCAGCGTTAGCAGCACTTGTAGCAGCGGCGGCTGTAGAGCCAAATAATACGTCAGTGTAGTTTTTAGTCGAAGCATCTTGCGCCTGCGTAGGATCTGCTACACCTGTGATCTTGTTAGCGCCCATTGCTAGTACGCCAGACATAGTGCCACCTGACTTATCTAGCTTCTGAGTGTCTACACTATCAGCGTATGCTTTGGTGGCAGCGTCTGTGCCTGCGGTTGGAGTGCCAAGACCTGTGATCTTGTTGGTTCCCATTGCGATAGCGCCAGACATAGTGCCGCCAGCTTTAGGTAGTTTGGTTGCAACGCTTGCTGCTATCGTGGTGGCAAATGCTTCGTCATCGCCCAATGCGGCTGCTAGCTCGTTAAGAGTGTCTAGGTTAGCTGGAGCATTATCTATTAGGTTTGCTACTGCGGTATCTACATAAGACTTAGTGGCTGCATCTGAGGCTTGTACGGGTGTAGATAGTCCCGTGATAGTAGCGGAAGTGCCAGCGTCCATATCTAATGAACCGCCAATAGTCACATGATTAAATGTGCTTGTTCCTGAGCCAGCAGTTATATTACCTGTTACATCACCTGTAACCGCGCCTGTGTGTACGCCAGCAGTGTTGCCTGTTACGTTACCTGTTACAGCGCCTGCTAATGGCCCTACAAAGTTAGCACCTGTGATAGTCGTACCGACAACCGTAGAAGCGGCAGAAGCACCGATCTGAGTAGCATCAAGCGTACCACCATTAATATCAACTGTAGTAGCAACTAGGCCAGTGAACGTACCGCCAGCAGGAACTGCACCACCGATAACAGCGTTATCAACTGTGCCTGAGTTAATGTCGATACCTGTAATTGGCGTAGTACCGCCTAACAAGTTATCAGTCTTGAGCCAGTTAGCGTTTAACTTAGTACCCCAAGTATCATCAGATGCCCCTACTTCTGGGCTAGTGTATCCGTATACTGGTGTTGTAGTGTCAGCCATTTTCTATAATCCTAGTATGATTTAACTTTCATTCGCATACCAGATCCGCCTACCTTGGCTTTCTGGCTGTCTTTGTTTAGGTTAGTTACGGCTGCATTAAACATAGCGGCCCATAGGGTAGTGCGTTCATCTTCTTTCAGATAAGGCGCTGTATGTATTAAGGAGCCGTATAGGTATACGTCTGGTGCGTAAGTTAGAAGCCAATTAGCTGTATTTGAATCACTGAGCGCATCCGTTCTAGCTGTGTAGATAATGTCAGCAGTGCGAGTAGAGTCTGGTGATGGATACACTTCTAGGTCGCCACCACTAATGGCGTAATACTTTGGCCTACCTGTAGAGTCATCACTACCTGCCCTCATGTAACCTATCTCAGCTAGAGACACCAATTCCAACTCGCTAGTGCCATCGCCCTGTAAAGATAAGCGACCAGCTTCAAGCCAGTTAGTTGGTAGTGCTGTGAATTGTCCAGCGATTGCTAAGGTGCTTTTGGACTGCATGCGCCAATGACGTACATCACGGTTGATATTGGACTCTGCCAAAGCTATGAAGTCTGGAATAGTAGCTGTCAGATCATCGCGGTTTAAGAAGTTAGCGATTGAAGCCTGTAGCTCTGCGTATGTTGAAATAGCCATTTAATTACCTAGTAAACCTTTCGTTGGTCTAGTTGAACCCCTAACTAGCAATCCTCTCTCTGGAACGTCTAGTGTTTCCCAAGGTGCTTTAGCTACCCTTTCATCCATAGACATTGGCAGTCTAGTTTGTACGTTCCTAGCTTCCGCTTCGCCTGCTAAACTTCTGTATGCGGCCGCTCTACCATCAGGCCCATCAACCAACATTTTGGCGTGATTCACTATAGCGTCCATAGTTGAATCTTTATTCGCTGGGTTCCTTTTAATCTGCTCAATCATTGAGCTTAGTAGTTTATCTCTCTCCCCATGCTGGTAAGGGCCAGAAATATTTCCACCTTTAGCAAATCCCTCTTGCTCTTGTATGTAATGCTGTCTCTCGTGGGCCATTGTGCTACGTGTGGTAGGCTCACCAGTTTTTAATATAGTGTTTCCAGTTACTGGGTCAAAAGCCCCTTTCACTCGATCATCAAATCCAATACTGTTTTTATATTGGACTGTAGCTAAATCACCTTTTGGGTATGCCGCACTAAACTCTGGGTGCTTGTTTACATCGTAAGACATAAACTTACCTCTAGTTATGTCGTTCATACTCTCGTAGATGTTTCTAATCGCTTCTGTTTGGTACTCGCTTGGACTACCATCAAACCCAACAAGCTCTGCAAGCTGTACTAAATCATCATCTGACGCTTCACGAATCATATTGAGTTCAGCCGTTGTGCTTGCGTCAATTCCGTTAATTGAATTGTTTAATGATTCTGGCTCAATGTACTGATACCCTTCGTCACTTATCTCTTGCTTCCAGTGTCCATCAACGTCTTTATAGGTTGGTGAGTTCAACTTACCTGTGGCTGTCCATATCTCTTCACGGGTAGCGCCTTTGCTAGACATAGTTTTAGCCAGCTCTAACGCTTTCTTATTAAACGTCTTAGCCATCTGACCTATGAATGTTGCCTTGCCGCCACCTGTAGCTATATCCAAGAGATCTAACTCTGGAGATACGCTTAACAGTCCTTGTGCTTCTGGGTGCTGTTGATAGTATGGAAGCGGATTACTTACTCGCTTCATGTACTCAGCTTCTGCTGACTGCATTTGCCCTAGCAGACCACTTTTGCCTAAAGATAAGTCCGGCCTATCCGCAAGTAACCCAGTGCCAATAGAGCCAGCTTTCTTGTAGTCCTCTACTTGAGTCCTATAGTCATCAAGTAAACTCACAATAAATAGCTGCCTTTATATGGCTTTTTGGTCATCACAAAGCACCTTAAACAATTGTTAGCGCATTATACCATATTATGCTAGTCCTTTAACATTACGTTTTAACGCTCCACGGTGCTTTTTCTTAGAACGTCCAAGATCACCCGCAGCAAATGCTTGGGCTAGCTGTCGAAGCGCGTCAGCGGCCTCTGAGTGGCCCTCAGACTTATCTGGGATATGTGACCAGCGTTGCTCACTGTTAGACCATTTGCGCCTGTATGCTTTTAGGTGATCTAAGCCCTTAGCGCACTTAACTTCATCGATGTACAAGTACGGGAATACGTCACTCGTTTGTTGTATTCCCCATAGAATGTCTTGTATTCGTGGCACTATTCGCCAGTTAGAGCTAGGCATTAGCTCCTTTAGCATCTGCTTAGGCGATTTGTTGTTGGTTTGTCCTTGGCGCTTGTGGTCAGCATCATGTGGTAAGTACATATCCTCAAACACTAGGTCTAAGCCCTTGAGCCACTTAACAGCATGACTGTACGGCTCACTCCATGCTTCATAGAAGTCTATTAGCCGGAACTCCAGCCCAATCTTCTGAACTACCCAAACTGCGCAGCCATCGCTTGCCCCAATATCAAAAAAAGCCATGCAGGGATGTGATTCAACTACAGGTATCCTTCCTATACGCCCATCAGCTTGAGCCTTGTTAATCTCTCGTAGCCAGAAAGCCCCCTCTGGGAACTCTAAGAAGTCACCCTCCCATACATGCCCGTAAGTGTCTGGGCGCTGCTCTAGGTCTTCTAGGCGCTGCTCAGTTAGCACTTTAGGCATCCACGGGTTGTCCTGCCAATTTATGGCGGTAATCTTGCAGCTATCGGGTGTGTTCTCACGGAATCGTTTATGTGTGGCTGATTCTTTAGACTGTGGGTTCCATATTACCCAGCACTCTGAATTCTCTTCACGTATCGATGGTAGTAGCTTCATGTAAGCCTCTTCGCTCACTGTCTCAGCTTCGTCAATGAATGCGAGGATAATACGAGCCTTAGACTTAATGCTGTCAATGTTGCGTGTTAAGCCTGCAAAACTGTAGTTGATCCGTCCGTCTTTGCTGCGTATGTAATGGTCGCCACAATCGTAGTAATCATTAAGGAATGGTACGGCTTGTATTGCGCTCTTAATCTCTGCGAATGAGCTTTCACTAAGGCTGTTCATGTACTGGCGTAAGCATAGGATCTGACCTGATCTGCCACTCATACCGAACTTATAGCCCCATACAGCGGTCATCATGGCAAAGGCTCTCGATTTTGCACCGCCTCGGCCTCCAAAACTGGCTCTGTATCGTGCCTCCCCTTCAAAGATTGGAACCAGCTTAGGTGGTAGCTCTATGTCTACTTCTGACATTAAAGATCACCAAACTCTTTAGCAACTAGCTTTATCACCGTTGGAGGGGTCATAGAGCCATCGCTGCTGGTCTGGTCAACCTTGTCAGTGTAATTATGCTTCGTCAAAACTAGCTTGGTTATAGCGGCATTAAAGTCGCCTGTAAGCCCTTTATCACTTAGCTCTATGAATTGAAGCTGCATAATTTTGTCTAACATCTCCGAAAACTCTTCTTTGCCCTTCTCTTTAGCCCACGCATACATCGTTGAGTTAGCAATACCTAAGTGATATGCAAGCCCTATGTGTGAAGGTATAACTGTTGTATAACTCTCTAAGTAGCCTTTCGCCTTAGTCAATACCTCTGGCGTGTACTTCGTTGGTCGTGCCATGTTCAATACTCCGTTAATTCTAATAATAGGAACCCGTTTTCATCTACCCACTCTTCTGCCTTTTCCATTAGTAGATCGTCCTCTTCGTTGCGCGGCCTATCCTCTACTTCAATCACTGCGTTAATTAAAAGAGCGATAATGTTTGCTCCCTCATAGATAAGTTCTTGCTGCCGTTCACTCATAACAACTCCTGTTGAGCTTCAAGCTCTTTGTATTTAAGTTTGTACTTCGCTTTAATAGCCATAATATCTTCACGGTTATATTTTGCAGGGTCGTGTGGCCCCTCTAATTCTTCTACCCCATCTAACCCGATCTTCTTAATTAGATTAATGCGGTAATCAATAGCGTTACCCGATAGATGGTTGTTACAGGGTGCGCATTGAGCGTGTACGTTGCTTTCGTTATATCGAAGCTCTGCTGCTGCCCCTACCGACCTGTAATGCCCTGCGTGGATCTGGCCTTGGTGGTGACGCTGGCAACTAATACAAGGTTGTCCCCTATCCCGTAATCTTATGTATCTGTTGAATTCTGGCTGTGCTTCTTTGTGTAGCTCCCCTAAGCTCTTAATGGCCTGCTTACGGGCTTTTATATCTTTCTTAGCTAATTGGATAGCTTTAGCGCGTATCTTGCTCACAGCAGCCATAGCTTTCGTGTGTTGGTGTTCTAGCGCATGATCTCTGTTGCAGAAGAAACCTAGCGGCACAGTTACCCCTGATTCAGCTAAAACAAACTCTTTGCAATGCCTGCACCTCTTCTTGCTGTTAGCCATTACCTGTCCTTATTGGGAAATGGCACATGCACACCAAACTTGTCAGACAGATGGCGGTTAATCACATCGTAGATCTCGCTAACTTCATGCGTCTTTAGCTGATTAACTGACTTGTTCTCGTATTTTGTTTGCTGGATCTTTGCCCAGATGTGTTTCTTAACACTATCCTTACACCAAGGGATTTCTACACCTGACTGCAAGGTGCTGACCATATCTAACCCGCGATCGTTTAAATTGTTAGCCAGTAGGTCGCAATACAAGTAAACAGAGTTACGTTGCGTCCCAGTAATAGTCTTATCTGTTGACCACTTAACCTGAACGTACTTCTTTAGCTCATACAGTTCGCGTATATGCTTGATGAAGTTCTCTAGGCTTGCATCGCTGTTTACCGTCCAGTGCTCTCCATTCATAAAGCAGCCGCCCAAGCACTCATAGGTAGCCGTGATAGCTTCATGCTCATGCGAATATCCCATCCTTGAGATCCTAAGTTCTTACCTGTAGGCTCTGCTATTTTGCATTTGTGATCGATGGCTTTAAGCCTGTAGTCAGGGTCATCAATTAACTTATATTCATCTAGCGGGAACTTGCTCGATCTACATCGATTTATTAGGGTTATATCGTAAAGATCTACTTCAAACTTCTTGGCAATTACTTTTGCAGCAACGCCAGAATTAATCCTCTTGATTACAGTCCTACATTCATCTAGGTCTAGTATTCTCATACAATCCTCAACAGGCTTCGTGCTACCGAATGGCTGCGATCTTTTCCATCCTCACGAATCTTGTTGTTATCAAGAAGCTCACGCACTCGACCAGTAACAGAATTGATAGCCCAACCTAGTTCTAAGCCAATATCCTGTCGTGTGATTGGCCCTTTCTCCTTGATGACCTTCATTACCTCAATGCGGCAACTTCCCGTTACAGGGCCAATTGAAGCCATACCTGCCATGCTATTTGCGTGAATCATGCTGCCCTCTCCTTGTAATACTTCTTACGAGCTAATGGATTAAGTTGTGATTTAATGATGTGAGTTAAGCCGCCTGACTCACCCCAGCCTGCCTTTGTTACTGGCCCTTTGTAATCACCAATCAACTCGTCATACAGACTTTTAGGGCTAATTGGCTTTAGGTAATGTTTCATAGGTATAACTCCGCATAACTCAGAAAGCCTTTTGTAAGGTTGAACCTGCGATGTTCTCGTTTAAGCATCTGAATAGTCTTAACTGAACGGGCGAACTCTTCTGGTGTTTGGTGTCCTGCCTCCTGATGCCATCGCATTAACTTAATCTCGTTATCAACAGCTAACTGTCTGTTCTTCTCAGTAACCCTACGGCTGCCAGCAGTGATTGAAGCTGTGACTGCATTCTTTAGCACTGGGTTGGTTCTTATTACGTTGTCACCTGTAATCATGTTCGATAGTCCTTTAAGTGATTTTTGTTGTTTACCATTCAGGGGGATTTAGAATGGCCTGTGTGAATTTTTGAGTTCTGATTTGCTTTTCGTTGTAGCCAGAGGGATGGTTGATCACGGCCCCATTGGATTGCTTCTGGTCATCTTTAGGTATATAGATCGTCTGCCAGCCTCCAACAATTGCGTTTTCAAGCATCTGCGTTGTGTCGTGACCATCATTAAATGCTTTAGAGATTTTGTTAATCAGTAAAGAAATAGCTTTCTGAGTCATTGGATTCTTCTTGGCTTTACGCATATCGATAAAGTCATTCAATAACTCACCGTCCAACCATTCAGGAATGATTAAATCGATAGAGGATTTCTTTTTTATTGGTTTGTTAATATGGTGTGTTACTTGGTGTGTTACTTGTACTTGGTCTCTCAGTCCAACATCGTACTTGGTGTCTGAGTCCAAATTGGAGTTGGTATCTGTGTCCAAGTTGGTCTCTAATGCCAAGTTGGTCTCTGAGTCCAAGTTGGTAAGACGTTCAGGCATACACATTGTGTATTGATTACACCCTGTAAAACCCTTCTTTTTCTTAGTTAACCAACCCTTTTTAGCAAGGCTAGTTGTGATCTTAGATACTCTGGTTTTATCATTGATGTTAGATCGTTCAGCAAGCGCGTCTAAGCTAGGAAAAACCAACTCCGTCACTTTGCCTCGGTAGCTAAATAAAGCCAGTAGGACGCGCCTCTCTGGATCAGAAAGTAGTGAATCAGTTAGCGCCTCTAGCGGTGCTACAAGAATACTCACCCTAAGCCCCTCTCACGTATTCTCTGAACATCCTTTGAGATGATCGGGAAAGCATCCGATAATTCGGAATGTAAACGCTTATGGAATTCGAGGTCTTGAGAAATGAGTAAATTAATACGTTCAGTTTTAGATACCCCTAGTGCGGCACACATCTTGCCAAACACTAAGTCTTTCTCTAAATCCAAATTAACGGTCATTTTATACTTTTCAGGCATTACGCCACCTTTGACTGAGCAGTTTGATTTATTTGAGTTAGAAGCTCATGGATCTGGTAGCCGCGTAGAGGAGGAACGTATTCGCCCCACTGAGAAACGGCTGAGTGTTGAATCCCAAGAGCATCAGCTAGTTTTTTGACACCACCAAATGTGCCTACGGCTTCTGATTTAAGTATTTTCATGTAAGGAATGTTACTGCACATACATTACCTTGTCAACCAAACGAGCTTAGGTAGCATGTAAGATTGCTAACATACATACAACTAGAGGCGGAACGCATCATGGACTTAGGCAAGCGAATTAAGAATTTAAGAAAAGATCAGGGTTGGACACAGCTAGATCTGTCTAAGGCCACATCTTTAAGTAGGGGGCGTATTGCCCAAATAGAAACTAACCCTCTCGCCGAGGTAAAAGGTGAATCTTTGGTTTCACTAGCGAAAGCATTCGGGTACTCAACTGAGCAATTACTGTCAGATGACGAGCTTGGGTTATTAGCGGGGTTGAAGCTACAACCAGTAACAAAGAAAGTTCCAGTAATAAGCTGGGCTTCTTTGGAAAGCGTAATGAACGGAAATTTTATGCTAGAAAGTAATCAATGGGTGGGATGCCCACACGATATTAGCGACAACTCGTTTGTCTTAGAAGTCGAAAATGATCTGATGACAAGCTCCACAGGAAGAAGCTACCCCCGTGGAGCCTACATATTCATCGATCAGGATCGTAAACCAAGATCAGGTGATCGTGTAATAGCGATAGACCGAAGCACAATGGAGTCAGTTTTTAGAGAGTATGTGATAGATGGCGGAATTAAGTATTTGAAACCTTTAAATACGGCTTACCCAATACAAACGTGCAGTGAATCAACACATATTATTGGAGTGATTGTTGGCTCCTATATGGCTGAGTAATATTATTATGCAAACTATATTTGATAATAAAAGTAAATTACAAATCCGCGCGATGGCCTGGATGCGTAATTCTGAATGGAGATGGTACTTCACCCATGTTGATTGGATGAATAGCCTAATGCCACGCACTGGACTAACGTCCATGCTAGTGTGGTTCACCGCGGATGGATTAAGTTTTGGTTGTGATTCCATCACCAACCTATCTAACGGCCCGAACGATTAACTTTTCCATACCCTCCTGCCTCAGAAACACCTCTTAAAATACCTCTAAAAAATATCCTCCACTAACACTTTTATTCTAATTGTGCGTCTTCGCTTGCATTCTAATGTCAGTGTGCTAACATTCAATTGTATTCACAGTAACACGGAGAAGCGCAATGAATTCATATACCAAGTTAAACACTAAGCATTTTGAGCTAAACCATTACGGTCAGTTAGTAACGCCAGACCTGAATGAGTTTATCGCTGAGTTTACCGAAGAAGGTTCGTTCACAACGCCAGAAGGTACGGTTGAAGCTAATGATTTGCTTGAGCACATTGACTTCTCTACTCGACAGATCGCCCATGACGCTATCCAAATGGAAGCCTTAAAAGGTGCGCCACTTAGCGAGGCTGAAGCCGCCAAGAACTGGTTCAAGCTAGAAGCGTTAATGAATGACGCTGCTGCTGACTTCTATAAAAGCAACATTGTTCCTGATTATCAGGATGGTGATTTATGAAAACGCTTAGAGAAACGCTAGTCATTAATACAGTTGGTGCTGTGATCTTCTCGCTATGCAGCTACTTATTTTGGGTAGGGCTAGCAGCATGAGTACCGCAACAATTCACACTGCGCTATTTGTAGTCGTTTTAATATTATCTGGAGTGCAAATATGAAGCCTGTAACGCTTGAATTTTTAGCTAAGACGAGAGCAGAAATAGATTTTAAATCTGCATCTGAGAACCTTAACCCCTATGGATTAAGCACTAAAGCGCATGCTGAATACGACATCCGCTTCAGTGAGCTTGAAGAGATTTATGAAGAATTAACAAGGAGTGCAGCGTAATGAGCGTTTATAAAAAACTGTCCGAGATCCAGCGGGAGCTTCATGCCCCAAAAGGCCAGACAAATAAGTTTGGAGGCTACCAGTACCGTAGTTGTGAAGACATTCTAAAGGCTGTTAAGCCACTACTAGGTGACTATGCTTTAACCATTACTGACGAATTAGTTTTTAGCGGAATGTTAGAAGATGAAATCCCTAGCGCTGGAGTGATCGTTAAAACTCAGCGGGTGTACATCAAGGCAACCGTAACCCTTAGTGACGGCACAGACACTATAACTACCTCAGCAATGGCGCGTGAAGCGTCTATAAAGAAGGGTATGGATTCTAGCCAAGTTTCAGGAGCGGCCTCTAGTTACGCTAGAAAGTACGCCCTTAACGGTCTATTCGCAATAGATGACAACAAAGATGCAGACACAGATCAGCACCGCAAGGTGGTAGATGCAGGCCAAGATATGAGCCTTGAAGGGATAACATATCCTACAACAGTAGTGCCTAAGAAGCGTGTTGATAAGGCATTAATGCAAACCTCTTTAGCGGCACTGGTTGCCAGCTATGATACGGAAGATGACGCTGGTATGTCCGAAGTATGGGCAGAGCTAGAGCGCCATGAGCAGGAATTCGTATGGCATCAACTAAACGGCAAGCAGCAAGCAAAAATCAGATCTATTAAACCTAATAAGGAAGCAGCGTAATGCAGTATGACAACAGTAATAAAGGCGGTATTTGGAAGAATGATAAGCGTGAGAGCGATACGCATCCACACTTTAAAGGTAACGCTGAGGTAGGCGGAGTTGAGTACTGGGTGAGTGGATGGTTGCGTAATAAGGATGGCAACCCGCTGGCTCCAGCTATGAAGTTTAGCTTTACGGCTAAAGAAAACCAGCCTCATGTTCAGCCGCCTCAGCAATCATCACAATTACAGCAAGCAAAGGCAGCAGTAGAAGGTGGCTTTGATAAATCCTTTGATGATGACATTCCGTTTTAGGGAGTAGTTGATTTGAATTACTACGGAATTAAAACCCCAGAAGAGAAGAAAGCTATTGCCAAAAAGCGTACTGATACTAGGCAGCGCAATAAGCTAATTAAAGAAGCCGCTCTAAGGGAGCAGATGCTAAGGCTAGACTCTGTAGAAATGCAAATCAAGGATCTTGAAGACCATCGAGATAGATTAGGAAGAGAAGTTGTTATGGGTAATTTATCTGCCAAGTTGACAGGTAAAACATTACTTAGAGAATGTGAGATTTTGGATGGATGCCAGCCGTGGACTAAAGCGGTTGGCGTTTATTTTCTTATAAAAGATGGGCGTGTAGTTTATGTTGGCCAATCTGGTTCAGTGTATAGCCGTATCTCAAACCACCAAAGCTCGAAAGACTTTGACTCTATAGCTTGGGTTCCATGTGATACCAGCATATTAGACAGACTTGAATCGTTATACATACACTCATTGAGGCCAATCCTGAATGGAACTATGAATAATGGCTACAAATCTGCACCAATGTCGCTAGACAAAATATTTATGGAGAAAGATTATGATGGCAGCAACAGCAACGAATGACGTAACAGGTGATCGACTAACGAGTAAAGGGAATAGCGATAAATTCCGTGACAGCTTTGATCGGATATTTGGTAAGAAAACAGCACCGGTAGCCGAGCCGAAACGCTTTAAGGATCGAACTAAACTGGGCATATCTCCCAGCAGTGAAGTAGAGACTTGGGACTGTCGCACCGAGGTAGAAAAAGCCGCAGAGTCATTGCTAAATCTTAGGTATGACGGAAATAAGATCGAACCAACTTTATGACGTTAAAAGAGAAGTTAGCAGCACGAATTGAGATAGAGCGCATCAAAATAGAGATCGCTAATTACGAAGAAGCAATGAGATCTATTAGCAAGTTTGCAGATTACCATCGGTCAAGGATTGCCGTACTGGAAGGGAGAATTGAAGATGTTAGATCGCGTACTTATTAGGAAGTTTTGTGAGCTGTCAGGCCACGGCTATGACGCAATTTATAAAAAGTGCAATAATGGGGTGTTTACCGAGGGCAAGGAATTCTTTCGAGCTCCCGACAATCACTATTTTATAAGCATATCGGGGTTTGAAAAATGGGTAGAAAGTACACAGGTGTTAGCGCCCGTAGTGAGGCGACAATCGAGATCACGTTCACCTACCAGAATAGTCGGTGTCGAGAGACAATCAACCTCAAGCCTACGTCCGCTAATCTAAAGAGGGCATCCAACCACCGCGCCTCGATCTTGCATGAGATCGACACAGGGGTATTTGATTACGCTGCTGTATTCCCTGAATCACCCTCATTACATAAGTTTGCTAATTTAATTTTAGATACAACCATTGAGCAAGTGCTACGGAAATGGCTGTCTATCAAGAACCCTCAACTACAAGCATCCACTAGGGATAGCTACAAAAAGATCGTATTCAATCAGCTTATGCCTCAGTTCGGTCATTTATCTGTCCATGAGTTTCGCGCCCATCACATGAGAGATTGGATAGTCTCTTGCGCCAGCATGGGTAATAAGCGAATCATCAACGTAGTCTCCCCTATGCGCTGCGCACTTCAACTGGCAGTGAAGGATGAAGTCATTGATAAAAACCACCTACACCTATTTGAATATAGACGGGCCGAGACATACGCCCAAGTGAAAGCCAAAGCATTAAAGCTCGATCCCTTCGTCCCTGACGATATGAACCTCATTATCGACACAGCAACAGGCCAAGAGCGGAACCTATTCCAGACCGCGTTTTGGTCAGGCATGAGAACAAGTGAACTTTGCGCCCTACTGTGGAGCGATATTGATTTCAAGAATGGAACAATCAGCGTTGATAAAGGATTAACTCAAGCATCAGACGAAGCGGAACCACCAAAGACGGTTGCAGGTGAACGATTGATTAAAATGCTACCTCAAGCCCGAAGCGCATTGCTGGCTCAAAAAGAATACACGTTCCTGCAAAACAAAGAAGTCTTTCACGATTCGCTACATGATAAGCCTTGGGTTGGCGATCAACCAATTCGTAAACGCTGGACGGCTATCTTGAGAAAAGCTGGGGTTCGTTATCGCAGGCCATACCAAACTCGTCACACTTACGCATCGATGATGTTAACGTCTGGCGAGAAATTAGGATGGTTCAGTAAACAGCTTGGGCATAAGAATGCCAACGTAACGACAAGTATTTATGCAAAGTGGATCGAAACAATTGATTCTGACTCTGGAAATCTGATTGATGCTAAATTCGGGGACGGGGGTTCGATTTCCAAACGAGGAACCGAACTGAGAATAGTGGTTAAAAAGTAACCAAATATGGTCTTAAATTGGTACAAATGCCACACCCACGCCACAACGTACTTATAAGTCATTGATTCATATAGGATAGACGGGGGTTCGACTCCCCCCATCTCCACCATATAGAAGTAACAAAAGGCAGCGTTTTCAATCACTTGGAGCGTTGCCTTTTTTCGTTGTGGCATAATAATAGCCTATATTTGCCACAGTTTGCCCTTGTCATGCCACAAGATCTGCCACAGTATTAGATTCTACTAATGGACTTTCTCTGTTTCAAACAGAACAACTCTAATTATTTTATCCACCCCTTTACATCTATTTGTATTGTATGTACAATGCAGTTGTAGGTTGAGTTCAGCCACACCGACCAAGCGGATCTTGGAACTAGGAGAATGCCATGAGTAGTTTTATAGAAGCGCAAGATGAATTTCACAACACTATGTGTCAAGCCGAAGCCGTTATTGGGTCGCTTTATGATAATTTCAGGTTTGAAGATTTGGAACCTGACCATGTTGGGGCGCTATTATCTCTAATAAAGGATAATCTCAAGAAGCTAGGATGCACATACGAGGGTACGATAGCGGCAGTGAATAATGAACTAGGAGCATAAAATGAGTATTGACTATCTAGTTACACCCAACACAAATGTTGACGAAATTCAGCTTGAAAAAATCAAAGCTAAGTTTGGGGGTCGCATTCAAATTGAAGAACAGTTATTGGATGGGCAAGATGAAGATATTTACCTTGTCGAGTTTCGCTGGGTTGATATTAAGCAAATCCGTGAGATTGAAGCGTTTATGTTAGACCTTTATAAGTAAATTAATAGGGCTTCGGCCCACCGCCCAAGCGGAACTTGGACTAGGAGAAATGAAATGTATAAAACATACCTTGAATATTGTGAAGCTAAATTGAAAAGTGCGATCAATGATGAATTTGATCTATCTAAGCGGCTTGATTCACTTAGGGAGAAATGCCGCGAAGCTCAGGAGTGTATGGCAGATTTAAGTCGTACAGTTGACGGCATAAAGAACGCGCCAACAAAGACTAAGCGTGAAGTCATGGCTAAAGCTAATGAGCTTGATATTGAAGTAAGCGACTGCTCTTATGAAGATTATTATAATGTAGAGATTATTGCGCCAAATGGATTTCAGTTTGAAGAAAATGAATGTCAATCTAAAGAATTTGATTGTGATAAATATTCATATACAAAAGGCATGATGTGGCAATTGGTTTACGACTGCCTTGAACTGCAAGAGAGGGATGAAGATGAATAACATGCGATATAGAACACCAACCAATAACCATGACGCGGCTGTTTTAGCCCTTGATATATTCATGCGAGTTGATGAAGATGATCAAGATGGTCGAAGCAAGGCGTACTGTATGCTTGATTATTTCTTTGATCAAATGACCGAAGAAGAGATAAGTGCGGCTGAACAAGCTGGCGACTACCAAAAGAGTTGATATTATGACTGAACCACATGGAAACACTGGCAATAAGAACGGGGCAAAAGAAGTTACGAAATCGTCCGTCTTAACGATCCGCTGCACCCCTCAAGAAAAGGGGTTATGGGTTAAGGCTTCTCATGGTAATAAGCTGGCAGTTTGGGTAACTGATGCGCTTAACGCAGCGGCTGATAAATAATGAGGAATAAATAATGACTTTTCCAAAATGTACAGAATGCGGTTCAACACACCCTGATTTTGATTTTGATTTGACTAGCGGGCTTACTGGAGTAGAAGGATCAGAAGACCCTACCATTGGTTTTGTATTGCGAGAGGGTGATTTCTGCCAAAATCATAACTGT
>Ga0307984_1000236_pt1 | contig 24125 bp, 16 predicted proteins | sample EllFjometageno78_FD_203169 | JGI IMG/M metagenome (GOLD analysis project Ga0307984, IMG submission 203169) | Marine microbial communities from Ellis Fjord, Antarctic Ocean - #78 | ecosystem: Environmental > Aquatic > Marine > Unclassified | place: Southern Ocean | collected 2014-10-09
CGCACTTCGGATAACAAATTACGCTTTGGTGTAGCAATTGACTTTCACCAAGGAAAACGAACTGATTAATACTATTTTGTGATGCCACGTTCCTTTCGACCATAGGTTAAGATTAGTTGTCCCTATGTAATGGCTTTTACTGTAGTCATAACCTCTGATGCGCTGTTCGTGCAGCGTTAACATTTTCGTGGCACCGTTTCGTTTAAGCCTTTCTAAAACGGACAATGGAATGAATCAGGGGGCACAGTTACTAACGGTTTTGCTATTCAGCCTCCGGCTGGGTTTCCCCAATCATAACATAAATAAAGGAATCTATTATGGGCACTGTAATGACCATTACTCCAGCACAAGCTCCTGAGCTAATCTTGGATATTATGCGACCCGGACATGTAGCAATGCTTACCTCATCTCCAGGTGTTGGTAAATCCTCTATCGCTAGACAAATTGCAAAAGAAAATAACCTCAAACTCATTGATGTAAGGTTATCACAATGTGACCCAACAGATCTAGGAGGCTTTCCTACTGTTGACTTAGAGGCAGGCAAGGCCGGCTACCTACCAATGAATACATTTCCTATTCAAGGGGACCCTATCCCCTTACACACAGATGAAGATGGCGAGTGCTTCCCAGAAGAATTAGATGATAAGGGAAATGATAAGAATCAATACAGTGGTTGGCTCTTACTTTTAGACGAATTTAACTCAGCCCCAATATCTGTCCAAGCGGCGGCCTATAAGATAGTATTAGACAAACAAGTAGGTATGCATAAACTACATAAAAGAGTAGCAATTATATGCGCAGGTAACTTAGATACAGATAGAGCTATTGTTAATAGGTTATCTACCGCTATGCAGTCTAGACTAATTCACTTACAACTAGAGTGCAGTCATAGAGACTGGATGGACTGGGCAGCATCGTCTGGCATAGACTATCGAGTTACTTCCTATCTTAATTTTAAGAAAGAGGATCTCCACTCTTTTGACCCAACACATTCTGATAAAACATTTGCATGTCCTCGTACATGGGAATTCTTATCTGACATAATTAAGCCGTTTACACATATTAGAGCCAACAAAACTCCCCTCGTTCTTGGGACAATAGGCGAGGGTGTTGGTACAGCATTTGTAACCTTCTGCGCAATTTTTGATGAGTTGCCCACAATTAAAGAAATTCTTTTAAATCCTACAGGAGTTCAGTTACCCACAGAACCAAGTATATCATACGCAGTCACTGGACTCATTGCCAACAACATTGACGCAGCCAACGCAGGAACTCTCATGCCTTTCATTGACAGATTGGCTATTGAGTTTCAAATTATTTTACTACGAGGAGCCATAAAAATTGATCCTTCACTAGTACACATTCCCGCTGTACAAGGCTGGGTAAGTAAGAATGCGCAACATCTTTGTTAAGGACATCCAATGACAATAGCTTCACAAGAACTTACTCGAATGTTTTCAAAGGCTAAAATTGGTCTAATGGGGCAAGCAAATAGTGCATTTATTTGTACTATTCTATTTTCCTTAAAACATAGCTGGACTGACAAAATTCCCACAGCAGGTACTAATGGCGCCGACTTAATGATTAATCCTGAATGGTTTGCGGCTTTAGAGGCTAATGAGCAAATGGGTCTTCTAGCACACGAAGCTTGGCACATTGCATTCGATCATATCCCACGCAGTACCAATTACAATAAGATGCAATACAATATTGCGGCAGATCACGTAATTAACCTGATGCTTCTGCGCTCTGGATTTGTGTTACCTGCAGGGGGCCTAGCCGACAGTCAATATCTCGATATGTCAACAGAGGAAGTTTATAAACTACTTCCTGCACCAGACCCAGATGAAGATATACCCGGCACAGGTTCCGATATAATGGAGGTAGCTGCTCCAGGCGATTCCCCACAAGATGTTGCTAACAAACATCAAGCCATTAAAGAAATTGTGATTAAAGCTTCCTTGCAATCTAAGATGGCTGGAGACTCCCCAGGAACCATACCTGGAGACATAGAGCGTGCTTTGCACGACATATTAAATCCAAAATTAGACTGGTTCACAATACTTATGAATTACATGACGGCATTTGATAAAACAGATTACTCATTCAAAAAGCCTAATCGTCGTCATATGCCTACTCATTACTTACCAGGACTATTTGGTGAAAGTATGTCCGATCTAGGCCTAGCATTTGATGCTAGTGGCTCAGTAACTGATGAAGAATTTAATGCATATTTTGGGGAAACTAAATATATGCGTGAATTATTATCTCCTGTCAAAACTACCATCCTTGAATTTGATACTAGAATTAATAATGTCTTCGAATTATCACAAGAAGAATCAATGGATGGTATACATTTCACAGGCGGCGGAGGCACAAGTCTTACTCCTGTCTTTGAATTCTTCAAAGATCGCCCACCCACAGTTCTAGTTGTATTTAGTGACTTAGAATGTTGGCCTATAGAAGAAGATCCTGGTTACCCTGTAATTTGGATTGCTGTAAATAACCCAGAAGCTCAAGTTAAGTTTGGACAGCTCATACATTATGATTTAAAATACTCTTAGATATTAAATCAAAGGAACAAACATGTACGACGCTAAATTTAATCGCTATCTAGCTGTGGGCAATGATGCCTGGATGATGTCATCTAGTAAATTAGAAGCTATATTTACCATAGGTGCTATAGGCCCTGGTATCATTGCACTATATGCTTGTTCAGATGAAGCACAGGTAGATGAAGACTTTATTCTATCCGTCCCATTAGGTGTAGATGCTCCCTTATATATGGGAAATATTGTCATCGAAGAAGAGATCGCAGATATATTTCTAGCCACTACTGAAATCTTAGACTGCTTACCGATTATCGAGCCTGCTGAGACAACAACTGCTGAGTATCTCTTAGAAGAAATCAGAAAACGCAAAGCTTTTAAGGAGCTAAAACCCGAACTACAATATAGTTTCGATTTAGACCCCTATGAAGCCCCACAAAAAAAGTAATGTTATGCAAGACACTCTTAAAACTTTAGAAGAAGAAATCATCGCAGATTATTTCTGCACAGCCCGCTGTAAAAGTTGCCACTACTTTTCTATTAACATCACACAAGCTAATTGTAACCTAGGGAATAATCCTCCCGAGCAATGTGCTATACTTACTGAGCAACTTAACCTCTTACCATAAGGGACATCTTATGTCTTTATCCGCTGATCAACAAAAAGTTGCTGATTTATTTATGAAATTTATCATCACACCCAATCAACCAGAAATGGTTATTGAGGGCTTTCCAGGCAGCGGCAAAAGTTATCTTACTAAGTATCTTATAGACGCTTTAAGACATAGAGCCCAATTAACTAACCTAATCTCTCCAGGTCAAAGTGAGATGAGCATACACTGCACCGCCACAACAAATAAGGCGGCTGCAGTTCTTGCGGATTTATCAGGACAATCCACCAAAACAATACATAAACTACTTGGGTTGAAGGTTTCGAATAACTTTAAAACAGGGGCTACCTCTATACGACAAATAGATAGGTCTAATACTGTTACCGACAGCCTTATTATTATAGACGAGGCAAGTTACGCTAATGCCCAGCTACTTAAATTTATTAGAAGCTCAACAGATAATTGCAAAATTCTATACATAGGGGATCGCTACCAACTAGCTTCAGTAGGTGAGCAAGAATGCCCTGTATTTACAGAAATTACAAATAAAGGCGTATTACAAGGATCCCAGCGATTCAGCAATACTGGCCCTATTGCGTCGCTCGCGGCGGAATATAGGGCATGTATTGATGGAGCGAGTTTTCCATCTATTCAGCCAGACGGCAAAGTAATAAGGCATTGTACAGGCACCGAATTCCAAGCAGCAATAACTGCAGAATTCTCTAGTCCAACTCTAGATTCTGATCATGCTAAAGTTCTTGCTTGGAGTAACAAAAAAGTTCATGATTACAACAACTATATTAGGGGACTACACACAAAAGACTTATCTTTCCAAAGAAAAGAGAAAGTAATTACAAACCAACCTATTCCTTATAGAAAGGATGGTAGAGATAGATTACTCTCTACTGAATCTATGGCAATAGTTAGTACTGTGCGTTCTGGCGTAGAACACGGGATACCAGGTTGGTGGATAATGCTAGAAGATCCTAATATACCAGTTTTTCAGCCAGAAAACCCTCTCGCAGTTAAAGCTTATCTTAAAGTACTTGCCGATGTCGCTAAACAATCTCGTGACTGGCAAGCGTACTTTACTGCCAAAGAGTTCTTTGCTGATTTGCGCCCAATTCACGCAGCGACTGTGTATAAGGCACAAGGCTCTACATATAAAAAAGTCTTCATAGACCTTACCGACATTGGTAGATGTACTCATACACTCACTACTGCAAGAATGCTTCATGTAGCAATAACAAGAGCCTCTGATGAAGTTTACCTATATGGGCAATTACCAAAAAGGTACAACAGCATAATATAAAGGAAAAATAGTAATGACCTCAGAAACATTTTCTCGTGCCTTTAAAGCCAAGATGAGAGATCACCTTATGGCAGATGTACTAGCCTCTGAAATTAAGCACACCAACACTAAGTTCAGTGAGGTAGTGTCTCTGAATAACGCGGTGAGCTCGGAACAAAATGTTGTTGGTTTTTATTATTTAGGAAATACTTATGATAAGCCAGGTCGCTGGAAAGCATGGGCTAAACGTATTCCTTTAGCAGACAAACTATTTACAAATGCAGATGATATTCTTATAGAGCTGGCTACACTAACTCAAAATAAACGCAGCATACAAACCTTAATTACCCAAGCCCTTCTTAAATCGAAATCGCTAGGAGATATGTTTGCGTTATTGCCAGATGGTTATCACAACACAATGCGTACAGCTATTGAGGACTATAGACCAGGCAGTACTGTAACTTTAACCAAGGAAGAGATCATGGAGTTCCTGAATCTACATGAACCTGTACTAGTAAAATTCCGCCAGTACATTATGCTTCGTCTCATTACAACATAATGGGCTATCGCTCAGATGTTTATATAGGCTTACGAAAAGAAGCTTATATAAAACACGTAATACTCTTGGATAGCTTTCCAAAATTATTACGAGATTTAAACAACCCAGCTCAAATGCACAACGATATATATTACTGGAGTATTTCTCATATAAAATGGTATGACAGTTATAAGGACGTAGCCGAAGTAACCGACTTCTTAAATGTCCTTTATGAAGAAACCTCAGATACAGATAAAGAGTTATATGGATTCATACGTATTGGAGAAGAGGATAATGATATAGAATCTAGTGGCTTCCCTTGGGAATTGGATATGCAACTACAACGCTATGTAGAGATGCCTTACTCAGAAATTTAATATTAGGACTTATTATGCAACACATAATATTTACAGCTAACAAAACATATGAAACTGCAATTCTTGTAAAAGATACTGCTCTCATAAAAGCTGAGTTAGAAACACACTACCTTGATAAGATTACTCTACCTCCGGCTAGCGTAATTGCTTTTAATCTGAAATATGAAGATAAAAAAGCTACTGTTAAACTTATTAAGCACCATATGCAAAACGTCCTTAAAGCATGTAATAGCTTAGGAATTAAAACCTTATTTGTTTGTGACGGCCCCTACTTTAAAGTATTAGCTGGCCAAAGAAAAGCAGAAGCACATTATGGTTATGTATTTGATTGTGTTATTAAGGGCTTTGAGCACATGAAAGTTATCCTTGGTGCTAACTACCAAGCCTTATATTACAATCCAGAATCTACTACAGATAAAATAGCACTCAGTCTTAAAACACTACAAGAGCACACTAGCGGGCTCCATATAGAGCCAGGCGTTGGAATTATACACTCCGCATACTACCCAGACACCTGTAATGAAATTTCAGTTGCTCTAGATTCCTTGATGCAACACGACGCTCTAACGATCGACCTGGAAACTTTCAGTTTATCTTTTGATGATGCGGGAATAGGCACTATAGCTTTCGCATGGGACCAACATAATGGGATTGCCTTCACTTGTGATTGGCACAAACAAACCGGTAATGACGCCTTACGTATTACAGATCACGGAATAAGAGGGCTACTAAAAGCATTCTTAGTCAACTACCAAGGCAAACTCATATATCATAATGCTAACTACGACATCAAAATTCTCATTTATGAGCTATTTATGGAAGGCCAACATTTTAATCAAACCGGTATGATTGAGGGCCTAGAATTACTAACCAAAAACTTTGATGACACTAAGATAATTTCTTACTTAGCTACAAACAGCACAGCCCGTAACAGCCTAGGACTGAAAGACTTAGCGCAAAGCTTTGCCGGTAACTACGCGGAGTCTGAAATTAAAGACATCAAAAAAATGGATGAAGCTGTTTTACTACAGTACAACCTAGTCGATTGCTTATCTACTTGGTTTGTACATAATAAGTATGACCAACAAATGCGAAATGATGACCAACTTAGTACCTATGAAACAATAATGCGCCCAAGTGTGAAAGTTATACTTCAAATGGAACTAACAGGCATGCCTATGCTTCCTAGAAATATCTTAAAGGCGGATTTAAAATTAGGATCTATACTAGAAGCCAAACACCAAGTGCTAGGGTATCATCCTCTTATTAAGGATTTTAACAGAGTGCTCCAAAAAGAAGAGTGGACTAAGAAAAACTTACTTTTAAAAGTAAAAGTTAGGCCTCTATCAGATTTTGATGATGTCTCCTACAACCCAGGTAGCAATCAGCAGACTAGTAAACTTCTCCATAATTTTCTGGGCTTACCTATAATGGGCTTAACCCCTAAAAAAGAGCCCTCTGTAGGAAATAAAACCTTAGCTAAAATTAAAACAGCCACTAGCAACCCTGCCCACTTAGAAATATTAACAGCACTAATGGAAATTGGTGAAGTATCTATTATCCTCAATACATTTGTAAAAGCTTTTCAAGAAAAAGGAATTATCAAAGAGGATGGTAGAACATACCTACATGGTAATTTTAACATCGGGGGAACCGTATCAGGTAGGCTATCTTCTTCTGGCCCCAATATGCAAAATATACCAAGTACAGGTACTGTATATGCTAAAGACATTAAAAAGTGCTTTCAAGCCCCCTCCGGATGGCTAATGGCAGGTGCTGATTTTAGCTCATTAGAGGATCGTATATCTGCCCTGACAACTAAGGACCCAAACAAACTTAAAGTTTATATTGATGGTTTTGATGGACATTGTCTTAGAGCCCATACATATTTTGGGGACCAAATGTCTGGTATTAATCCGGACTCTGTATCCAGTATCAATAGCATAGCTAAAAAATACCCTGAGCTAAGACAGAATTCTAAAGCACCTACATTCTTGCTTACTTATGGTGGAACGCATCATGGGTTGATTGCAAATGTAGGTTTAGACAAAATAGCAGCTAAACAAATAGAAGACCAATACCATGTCCTTTATAAAGTTTCTGATGATTGGGTAAAAGATAAACTACAACAAGCCACAACACAGGGCTATATTACTGTAGCTTTCGGATTAAGAGTACGTACTCCAATTCTTGCTAAAACTATACTAGGAAGGAAGTCAACTCCTTATGAGGCACAATCTGAAGGACGTACCGCTGGTAATGCGCTAGGCCAGAGCTATGGTCTTTTAAACAATAGGGCAGGCATAGAATTCCAAGATAGAACACTAAATTCTAGATTCAAATTGGATATTAAACCTATTGCACAAATACACGATTCGTTGTACTTTCTTGTACGCGATACTTACGAATGTGTTAAGTGGTTCAACGATAATTTAATAGAGTGCATGGAGTGGCAGGATTTACCAGAACTCCAACATCCAATCGTAAAATTAGGAGGAGCTGTAGAGATTTATCATCCTACCTGGGCTGATACCCTCTCCTTAAATAACAATCTAAGTTTCACCGAAATTCGAGACGCAATTAGGACACAAACACCATGAATTTACCAGAATTTGACGAGCGCCCACGTATCGAAGAGTATACTATGGATACCATATTAGATTTCGGCAGATACCAGGGACAAACTGTACGTGATGTCATTGAAAATGAGCGCCCTAGTTATATCGTATGGGCCGCGCATACCACAAAAAGAAACTTTGATGTGGAATCTATGTTAGCTGCAGAAGATGCGGCAGAAAACAAACAAGAGGAAGAATTTGATGACTAAATTAAACTTACCTTCAGGCATCCCCATGTCTATCAGACTTTGGTTAGCCACAGATGAGTATGATCATAATCCAGATCCTAATACAATTAGTGTTACCTCTATAATCAAACCTATAAAACAAATTTTATTGGGTATGCGTGTAAAACCTGAAGAGCAGGGTGAGATAAATGTTAACTCACTGATTGCCAGCAAAATGGGAACTGCTATTCATAACAGCATTGAAGAGTCCTGGAAAGCCGATTTAACGGTACCTATGGACGCGTTAGGCATACCCAGTGCAGTTTCCACCAGAATACGTATAAACCCCTCTAAAGAGGTCTTAGAAGAAGACTCTAATATCATTCCAGTATATATGGAACAAAGAGCCAGCAAAGTTATAGATGGTATTACCATATCCGGAAAATACGACTTTCTAATAGAAGGGCGCCTAGAAGATTTTAAAACTACCAGCACATACACCTACATGTATAAAACTAATGATGCTAAGTGGCGTATGCAAGGAAGTATTTATAGATGGCTAAACCAAGACAAAGTAAGCCAAGACCATATGGCTATCCAATATATTTTTACTAACTGGCAACAAGGTTTAGCCTTCCAAGATCCTGCTAGATATCCTAAGACACGTACACTAGAGTATAAGATTGATCTTATGTCTATAGCTGAGACAGAGTCCTACTTAAAAAGCAGAGTCTCTGAGTTAAAGACCCTATTGCAGTCTCCTGAGAAGGATATGCCTCCTTGTACTGATGAGGATCTATGGCGCAAAGAGACAACTTATAAATACTATAAGAATCCTGCAAAGATGACCCGCAGCACTAAGAACTTCAAAACTGCAGCCGAGGCTAATGTTAAACTAGCTGATGATGGTTTTGTAGGAATTGTGGTTGAGAAAAAAGGCGGAGTTGGCTTCTGTAGTTACTGCCCCGCATCCCCCATCTGCCTCCAAAAAGATGAATATATATTGGATGGCTCCCTCGTACTATAAAAAGAGATTATTATGAAAAGATTTTTTAAAATAAACCGTGCAGTTCATTCTGCTCACGGAAACGCACCTACTGACGACAAAACAATTCACGTTAGTCGTAAACCTTATAAAACTCGGGACACAACACAGTTGACCCAAGAAGACCATGATGTGATTTGCAATACCTATAGGCTATTTATTGAGCACAACATGAACGCTCCACGTAATGAAAAAATGTCTACAATTACACTGGCAGCCCGTATAAATACCCATTTAGGTACTGACAAATCTGTTAGTGCCCTCGGTAGAGTATGGCAAGGTGATATAAGAAAAGAGCACCTACCTACCAGAGCCGAAGTTGAGAACGCAAACCTTTAAAGATATACTGGAATCACAATGAGAGATTTAGAAACCATTGAGTATAATACTACAGCTAATGATTTAGTAAACGTACTTTGTCAAAAAACTCAAAGCACAAACAGACTATTCTTCCACATTTTAGTGGCGTATTACTTTGCAAAAGTAGCCTCTATGATGAGAACCAATATTAAAACACACGATCGTGGTAAAATTCCTGTGAACCTGTATGCCATTAACTTGGCCTCATCTGGTGAAGGCAAGGGCCACTCTACTAATATTGTTGAGGAACAGGTTATTCATATCTTTCGTGAGCGCTTCCTAGAAGAAACCTTTCAAGCTGCTAGTGAAGCTAGTTTAGCTAGACTTGCTGTTAAAAGAGCCATTAAAAAAGGTGTTCCTGATGAGGAGGAACTTCTCCGAGTAACCAAAGAATTTGAGTTACTAGGGAACTTAGCCTTCTCATTTGATAGTGGCACAACAGCTGCTGTGAAACAAATGCGGCATAAACTTCTAATGTCTGAGTGTGGCTCTATGAATATGGAGATAGATGAGATTGGTTCCAATTTATTAGGGAACGTCGACGTACTAACTACATTCTTAGAGCTCTATGACATTGGTAAGGTTAAACAAAAGCTTACTAAAAATACTGCTGAGAATCTCAGAGGAGAAGAGATTGACGGTAAGACCCCGACTAACATGCTATTGTTTGGTACTCCTGCTAAGCTCCTTAACGGAGGCAGAGCGGAAGACGAATTCTTCTCTATGTTAGAAACTGGATATGCTCGTCGTTGTCTTTTTGGGTTCTCTAAACTATCTACGAGAGACAGAACTCTTACTCCCCAACAAATTTATGATATGCTCACAGATAACACAGCTGATACATTCCTACAGACATTAGCAGGTCGTTTAGGAGACCTAGCAGATCCTCTTAACTTCAATACAGACATCTTGATGTCAAAAGATGTCAGCATACTTATCTTAGAGTATAGAATGCATTGTGAGAAATTTGCTGAAACTTTATCTGATCATGAAGAGATTCGTAAAGCGGAAGTATCACACAGGTACTTTAAGGCCCTTAAGCTTGCAGGAACTTATGCGTTCATTGATGGTTCTCCGGACCTTACTGAGGAGCATCTCTACAATGCTATTGCGTTAGTAGAAGCATCTGGTAAATCTTTTGAGGCGCTGCTAACCCGGGAGCGCAACTACGTTAAATTGGCCAACTATATAGCCAATATTAAGCGCGAAGTCACTCATGTGGATATGGTAGAAGAGCTTCCTTTCTATAAAGGATCTGAGACACAGAAACGTGAGCTTATGTCCTTAGCTATTGCTTATGGTTACAAGAACAACATTATTATTAAGAAATCAGTTACTGATGGTATTGAGTTCTTAAGAGGTGAAACTCTAGATAAGACTGACCTTGAGGCAGTTACAATCTCTTATAGTACTAAATTAGGCAGCGAGTATAAAAATGACACTGCTCCATTCTTAGAGCTACATAAGTTAACCCAAGCATCTGGAATGCATTGGTGTGCTCATCACTGTCTAGATGGTAACCGCAGGGAAGATCATATCTTACCCGGATTCAATCTTATTACATTAGATATTGATGGTGGTGTCACGATGGACACAGCTAAGCTCTTATTAAAAGACTATCAGTTCTTACTATACACAACAAAGCGTCACTCTCCTACAGCACACAGATTCAGAATTGTACTTCCTATGACACATACCTTGAAAATGGATGTAGCAGATTACAAAGAATTTATGGCCAATGTATTTGAGTGGCTCCCATTTGATGTAGATAAACAAACAACTGATAGATCACGTAAATGGATGTCGTGTCCAGGCACATATGAGTATAATACTGGTGAGACTATTGACTCATTATTATTTATTCCCAAGACCTCTAAGAACGAGGAACGGAAAAAGATTATTAACTCACAACAATCTCTCTCTAATATGGAGCGGTGGTTTGTTAATAACACAGCTACAGGTAATCGCAGCAACCAACTAATCAAATACGCTTTGATGTTAGTAGATGCTGGTCAAGACCAAGACAACGTACACAACAATGTGTTGGCTCTTAATAGAAAACTTGCGGATAAAATGGAGGAATCTGAGATTATCAGTACCATCATGACTACCGCAAGCAAGGCTATCTATAAAAGAGATATGCCATAAATACCCTTTAGCCCGACTCCGTCGGGTAATTTTGAATTTTTTACAATAGGAGTTACTATGTCTAATGACCATCTAGTATTAATCGGAGGCAAATCAGCCACTGGTAAATCAGCCTGTCTAAGAAATCTTAAGGATCCAGCAGGTGTTTATTATCTCAATTGTGAGAATAATAAAAAGCTTCCCTTTAAAAGCGGCTTCCAAGAGTTTAAGATTGTGGATCCAATGCAAGTTTATGAAGCATTTGAGCACGCTAAAACAAAGCCAGACGTCCACACAATAATTATCGACAGCGCAACCTATCTAATGGATATGTTCGAGTCGACATATGTATTGAATTCAGCTAACACGATGAAAGCTTGGGGAGATTATGCCCAATTCTGGAAGCGTTTAATGAGTCAATATGTAGCGAGTTCTACAAAGAACGTAATTATTACTGGCCATACTATGGATATTCTCAATGAGAAAGAAATGGCTATGGAAACCTTGATTAAAGTCAAGGGCTCAATAATGAATACAGGTATTGAGAGCTATTTCTCGACTGTAATTAGTACTAAGAAAGTACAATTGTCAGCGCTAAAAGCTTACCAATCACCTTTACTAACTATTACTGACGAAGAAGAGGCCCTAGGCTTCAAATATGTCTTCCAAGTAAAACTAACCAAAGAGACCGTTAACGAGCGTATACGGGCCGCCTTGGGAATGTGGGAAACTAACGAGACCTACATTGATAACGACGTGCAATTAGTTACTGACCGGTTACACGAATACTACGCTTAATTTAACACAACTCTCTAAACCAATAAAAGGAACTTATTATGAGTTTATTTGCAAACTTAGATACCGACGCAGCAATCATTGGCGATGAAGATACCCTTGGTGGTGGCTTTATGGTTGATTCCGGCGTTTACGACATGATAATTGATATGGCATACGCTGATACATCAACTGGTGGAGCCTTATCTGTTAATCTACATCTTAAAGACACCGCTAGTGGTGCTCTAGTACGCCTGACAGAATATGTTACATCAGGAAATGCTAAGGGCAATTCCAATACATACATTGATCAAAAATCAGGTAAGAAGCGTTTCTTACCCGGCTACAATAAAATGGATGCTATGGCTAAATTAGCTTCAGGTAAAGATCTAAAAGATCTAACTCAGGAAACTAAAATGATCAATAGATTTAGTTTCGATGTAGGAAAAGAAGTCCCTACAAAAACCGAAGTTATGCCCGAGTTGCTTGGAAAACAAATTACCGTCGGTATGTTAAAGCAAACTGTTGATAAAAACATCAAAAATGATCATGGCGCTTGGGTCCCTAGTGGTGAAACTCGCGATGAGAATGTAGCGGATAAATTCTTCCGTACCTCAGATCGAATGACTACTACAGAAGTTATCGGTGGTGCAGACAAGGGCGTATTTATTGATAAGTGGTCCTCTCAGAATACAGGTATTACTAAAGACAAAACTACGAACGCAGCACCTGCCGCCATTTCCGGAGCTCCTGCAGCTAAAGCTGCAGCTCCTTCAGCGGGGCCAGCGGCTGCTAGTTTGTTTGCTAATTGACTGTAAAGTCTGATGCCTATATTGGTATAGATCCCGGGGGCAAGGGAGCTTATTGCTTACTTGTCCCCTCTACCAAACAGGCTGCATTTATGGACACTACCGAGAAACCAATGATAATATATGACTGGTTTATGCAAATTCAGAAAGAATACAATCTAGTAGTTACTATGATTGAAGATGTTCATTCTATATTTGGCACATCAGCTAAGTCTAATTTTAACTTTGGTAAAAATGTAGGGGTTGTTAACACGATTCCTCTGGTCGCGGGCAGTTCCGTAGACTTAATCACCCCTAAGAAGTGGCAAAAATTCGTTGGAGTCAAAGCTAAAGGTAAGTTGATTAAAAAGGATGTCGCTAGTATATGTGATAGGCTTTATCCCCATGTCAACATTTATGGCCCCAAAGGTGGGCTGAGAGATGGGCGAAGCGACGCACTTATGGTGGCTCATTATGCCTCCCAGACATTTAAAATCTAAAAAAAGGGTTCATATGATGGACATTACACTAAAACACGACGAAATTGTCCTGGCGCTAACCGAGTATGTTGGTGGCCAGGGTATCGACCTCAATAACAAGTCTATTGAAGTCAATCTAGTGGCAGGCAGGAGCGGTAATGGCTACACAGCTACTATCGCTATTGACTCTGCTCTAGATGCTCCTATAGCTGAAAAAGCAACTATAGCTGCCAAGCCAGCTAAAGCTACCCGCAAAGTATCTAAGAATTCCGTACTCAATGCGCTAGCCTTAGACGAACTTGATCCAAAAGCTGATGACGTAGAAAAGGATGCTCAAATTCCTTTTGATCTTAATCCGCCTGAAGATAAAGCACCTGTGTCTCATGAGGACCCAGTTGTTGTAGCTGACGCTCAACCAGCTAAGACCGGAGAGAGTGAGCCTGTTTCAACCGCAAGCTTATTCGCATAAGACAGTGCTTTCCAAAATAAAAGCACTTATTATCACACTCTTGGTGATGGCAGCAATATACGCTGCCATCATCTTAGTGCCGTTTCTCCTACTTATAGGAGTAACTGGTATTGTAGGAGCTGTTATATATGCTTCTTTAATACAACCCAAATCAGAAGACGACGATTAAGGTATTACACCACTTGCCGTCTTCACTCCAAAACCTTCTGCAATACCACTGGTAATTAAACCAAATGGATTAAGATTAGCCCTGTCCCAAACTCCCCACGGAGTCATAATAGAATCTCCAATATCTGGTGAGTCTGTATCAATCAGGCCCTCTAACAGAAGGTAACCTAACACATTCACTGGGTTACCTTTAGCCGTCTGTAGAATTACTCTCTGAATGCGGAACATAAACTTAGTAAACATTATTAGCCCCACATCATTGGCCCACTGTACATATTGATGAGTTGGTAAGTCATAGTTGATAAACGTATTAACAATATGTTGTACAGAATCTTTTTTAGACATATTTTTGTTTTTAAGATTATGCTCATGTAATGTATATCGTGCGATGAAATCACTTAGTTGTGTAGCATCTCTTAAGAATTTATACACAGGTGTATCATGCATCATAAATAAGTGTCTTGCAGTGGTACGAACGCCTTGTGGTATCTTAGATACTACTGGGTCACTCCAATTTTGCAGTTTATTTTTATAAGTATACTGCTCATCTTCCAAATCCACGTCTTCAACAATAGTTTGATAGACGCCCGCCTCATTCAATTCTCTGACAGGATTCTCAGCAAGCTCTGTCTGCAACATAGCAAGTTCATTGCTTTGTTTTACTAATCCCCTCTCTAGTTTCACCCTATTAATAGTAGATGTATTTGCATCCGCTATTAAACCTTTACTGGTATTCATATCTAGTGTTAGCGATCTTACGCGCTCTAGCCCACGTCTATAGGCAGTTGCGTGCCTAATAGCAACAATATGCCCTTTAACAATATCTATTGGAGAGACACCAAGCATTAACAATGCCGCAGTGTTACTAATGATATTGTTTTGTAGTACAGTTATGGTTTTAATAACAATAGTGTCTTTGATAATACTAACCGTATCCATCCAGATATGTTCTATCTGCCGTAGATTGATATTCAGTATCTTAGACAGATCTACTTTGATAGCGTCAAATATTACCTTGTTTACTCTCTCAGTTAATAGCTTATTGCCCTTTTCAGCTAAGAATTCAGCCATACTGAATTTGCGCCGACCAAAAACCAGGTCCACTATACCATCTCGTATAAATATCTCTTCGGAGCCAAACTTATTTTTAACATACTCTCTAGTATGGGAAGGCAGCATTCTCCACATCTCTACATGCTCTGGTATCTTACTATTTTCTGATATGCGTATGAATTCTCCTGGATTCTTCTTGAATCCTTCATCATACTCTGTCTTCAAATCATCAATAATTTTGTTATTAACAATACGGCTGTATTTCTTATCTTCAACACTAGCCATCATGTTGCCCATTACTTTTTCAAAAGAGCTATCTCTATTTAGAATTGTATTCCTATTATGTTCGGTCATCATATAACGATGCCCAACAACATCTCCGTCAGGATTAAAGATTGGAACCAACAGATTCTCATCTTTTGCTACGTCACTAGTGGTATTAGGCTTAGCTAGGTTTCTAGCGGCCGCCATATTACGAGCAGTAATGGTACTCCCATCAGTTGCCCCGGCTAATGCCGCTAAATCATGCCCAGACTGTTCGCGCACTTTAATTACATCCGTACCAGCAGCCGTTTCTTGAGTTGTGCTCATTGATGATCGTTGATACGTGCTTAATTGAGAATCATAATTAACGTACAAAAAATGTTCACTTTGGTTTGGATTAGTTCTATCCGTGCCAATAGGTTTTCTTTTCTTTACAAATCCCTCAGCCTGCATATCAGCCACAGTTTGTGGATCACCTGGGCCCACTTTAAAAGACACATTAGGGTCGTATACATCTTTTGTGTAGCCCTTAGTCATTAATACATCTGCTTCTGCTTTACTAGCAAATGCATCTGTAATTGTGACTTTCTTGTGCTCTTCCATATTTTGCATAAGAAAATGCATACCATTTTGGAGGCTGTCTCCACTATCATCACGGTTCATTTCCTGTTGCATAACAGTGACGAATTTCTTTTTATGCTCTTTTTGTGTTTTACTAATTGCCTCCAAAGAAACTAATTTGTCTAGTATATCCTGGGCTTTATTAGCAGTTGCTTGCTTAACTCTAAGGTCTGTACCCCGCACATTAGCCATAGTATGCACATTTAAATGACTTCCTCTCTGAGTAGCCGCACCATTTATCATGATATTAGCTAAGCTCTCTGTATGTGCTAAATAGTATTTAAGAATATTTTTAGGCACAAACGCTAATTCTTTTTTCTTCTTAGCGATTTCTTTTGCTAAGAATGATTTATCAGACATTAGCTTTACGATTTCAGCAGAAGTATAGTCTCGATAGATTGCTGAGAGATCTGTCCGCATACCAACATAGTAGATGCTTTCATTCTCATCTTTATCAAGTTCTAAAAAGGCGCCTAAGCTGTGCTTAGACACAGCACTTGCTACTGCTTTATGATTTTGGTCTAGTTGCTTATTAGAGTAGGCATTTATAGCATGCCAATGTTGTGTACGAGCTGTCACACCCACTATTTCTCTAGCCAAAGAGTTCACAAAAGTCCTGGACGTGCTACCCATACGGCGCCTAACAAGCTGCAGTGCTTCAAACCACGGTTCAAACGGGAGCTCTTCATTCAGGATGTGCCCTAAGTTCTTGCCCGCTGCTTGTACTATTTTGGATCTACTCTCTGTGATCATTTTAGTATTTACTGCAGCTTTTAAAGGGGCAACGATGATGGCTGATACAACCCCTTTAAAGGCGGTGTTCACTTTAGCCTGTATTCCTACCTTATTAGCCACACGTAACTTATTTTTCTCTGTAAGGACTGCTAATTGCTCAGCTAGGTGTAGTAATTTCTTATCTGCTGTGAGCCCTCTGTTGCCAGCAAAAGCAGTATCAAAAGCCTCTAGGATCTTATTAAACAAGTTTACTAGTTTTTCCCCAAATGTATCTCCCTCAAGCCATTGACTTTCCGGAGGGGTAATCTTAGACAAACTTTTAATAAAGTTTTCATCAGTTAAACCAAAAGCCATGAACTCGTGCAAATAGTTGCTTTCAGAAATATATTCCGTTCCTGTTGTATAAAATTGAGTGTGACCTTTAGGTGTTTTAGCCTGGTTATTAAAAACATAATCATACCGCTCTTGAGCGGCATCCAAGTCAACTTGAGAGGGATTGGAATTACCTTCTGGTAGAAAATCTGCTGGGGACATTACTTTTTTAGCGTGCCTGTATAACCGCACCAATTCTCTTTTGGTTCGACTATTACCACTAACACCAAACTCTGTAATAGCATGTACAATTTCATGTACATAGGTTGCCTGGGAAGACATCTGTAAGCCATTAACTTGAGCATTGTTAGCATTCTGCATATACACAACATTACCATCAGAATGATACTCACCTCGAGTTTCCTCATCCTTATCTGTTACTGTGCGCATAAAGACTCTAAACGGCTCTAAGTGCTTATTAGACAAATTAACCAAAAGCTTCCGTAAATAGCTTGTATGCTTAGTATTTTCTAGCACATTACCTTCAGTAGCTAACTCATCAAAAATACCTTCTGGACTTTGCATACCAGTTTCTAAAGGATCTGTAGTAAAATCAGGGTCCTCATTAAAGTCTTTTGGATTAAGTGGAGCTTTAGAGGATGACCCCTTAATCTCTTCAAAAGTATCATTTATGTGTTTTTGTATCTCTGCAGCAGCCTCTTCTTCTGTAAGATTTGCAATGCGAGTTGCTTCACTAGGATTAAGAATATCTCTATCTAAATTGGAGTTGTACTGAGAACTAAAACCAGCTTTATTAAACTTAGTTCGGGATGCTTTACGCCTCTTAGTGGCTTGCTTACTACTCTTTTGTAGATCTGTCTGCCCCTTTAACATATCATCATAAGACCGAGTCTCATTAGTTACAGGATCAGGATCCCTTGTCTCGTCTAACCGTTTTAGAAGAGATTTGTCTTTCGCTGCCTCTTCTGCGAAAGCATCAAAAGTTTCATTCATGCTGATCACAATTTCGGCAAGCATATCATAATCAAAGGCATTCTCTGCCCATGAATCATTTAATGCTTTACCAAAGGCTTCTTCTTGGTCATATGCGATGTAACCAGCATCATGAACATTAAGGAAGTCAAATTTACCCATGACACCAACCATAGTACTAGCATCCTGCCCTTGTGTCCCCATAACCGGGGCAGACACTCCAGGAGCATCCATAACACGTTTCTTAGCCACAGAACGAAGCTTGTCTAAGCCCTCTGTATTGCGCAAGGCTTTTTTATCTCGTGCATTAGCAAACTTAGTTTCATTTACTAGTGGACTTATTTCCTCGACAAAACCATAAGACTCTCTAGCCTCTATGAGGAGGGTCTTATTGTCTTCTTTTGTCCGCTCTTCTTCTCTCTTAGCAAGAGCAGCAATAACCCGGCTTAAGTAACTCTTACGTTCAGGGCTAGTAGATTTTCTATTATAGCTATCAACAATTTTATTGTAGTTAACCCGAAGTACCGAAACAGCCTCGTTTACATTAGATTCTGGTGTTTTCTTTATTAAAGATGTTTTTGTAGGATCAATTCCTGAAGTAACAGTCTCTTGTTCCTCAGCAGTAAATGTCTTGAAAATTGGAGCAAGCTTAATAACTTCTAGCTCAATTTCATTCTCTTGTTCCTTAGTAAGAGGCACATTGTTGTTTACAACTACCGCTGCATCAATACGCGCATTGAAAACTGCCATATGCATAGCGTGCATATCATTAATTGTCTCATTAACTTTTTCACGCCTATCTCTTAAAACCTTGAAATACTTATCGAATGCTGCATCTAAGGTAGATCCATAAACCGCGTGTATACCAAAGCCTAGTGCACTCACTTGTTGGTCACTAAAAGAGAAATCTTTCCAATTAGTGTCTGCAGAACTTAGAATAATTCTATCAGCACTAATATTAGGATACTTATGCATTACATCGTTTAATGCATTTTCTAGGTCTTTAAGAGCCTTAGTTTTCTCAGGCCCTGTCTGCATATTAAATGCTTCAGAGATTCTATCATACAAACTGTCAACTGTGCCTCTAGCTATAGCTTGGCTAATGCTGAAAGCACTAGCACCATATACAAAGACCATTAAGGGATTTTTAGCTAAGCTCCTATCAATTCTACCAACTAAAGAGGACAGACTAATAAGAAACTGCCTTCCGTCTGCCCCTAAATTATTTGGGTTTCCTAAATGATTATTTAAGAGCCCTGCTCTAAATTCAGGATCTTTATTGGCTTCTGTCTTACTACCATCGTACTTAAGTTCAACGTATTCTTTTAGATTGTCTTTATTCATTGAAGCCTTAGTATCTTCGCTTATTGTGGTGAGGGCATGAGATGTCTCAGTAAGTGCTCCTTTCCAATCCATAGCAATCAGCTCATATAAATCTCGTTGGCCTTCCTCACCACTGCGCTTATATTCCACATAGGATCTATGGGCGCTATCAAAGAATACTCCCCCTCTATTCAAAAGGTCCTCTACTAATTCTTTCTTAGCATCAGGCATATATTGCAAGATTGCAAATATCACCCCATTATTAACACCATCAATTTCTTTAGAGTGTGAAGTAGTGAATTCTTTGTTAGAACTAGCTTGTCCTTGTTTAAACCGGGCTATTGCAATTAACCCTTCAAAACTGTGCATACCTTCACCAGCTTCTTTAACCGCAGTAGCAATGACTGTTTGCTCCTCTGCAGTAAAGTCTTTCTGTTTACTCATAAGAATTTGTACTGCTTCTGCGTAAACACCTTCGCCTGTAGTGCCCTCTTCTAGCGCCTTTAATACCTCAGCATCTGTCTGCATAACCTTGATGCCGGCGTCTTTATCACTCTTAGTGGTCAAATCTAAAGATTCCGCAACACCTAATTTAAATCTATGCAGCGTAACATTTTCTGTACGACTACCTTCTGTGCTTATTGTAATATTGTGCCTAGCTGGCCCAAAGAAACCACGAGCAATCTTACTTCCTTGTATATTGACGCGTCCTCCAATAATACCCATACGAGTATTACTCCAAACTTCCTGAGCATAATAAAACCCTGTTTTTAGTTTACCAGGCATTCCTTGAAGGCGTTCGAGCCAACTCTTGATATCTGAGAGATCTCTTATAATTTTTTCATTTGAAGACTCGATAGACTTTTGCTGTATTTCTAACTTACCGGCAACATCAGAGTCGTAACCAAGCATATCAAGCTGAAAGGATTCATCAAAATTCATAAAGACTTCAGTAACATCCTCTTTAGTTTTCTGCTCTACTTCTTGATGCTCATTCAAAGCTTTTTGCTGTGCTGCTGTTACAGCTGTATTAGTACCTTTGGCCGTAGACTTTACTGGTCTAAGATCACTCTTATTAAATACAGGTTTGTTATCCTTTTCAGTGTCCACGAATAAGGTTTCAATTAATTTATCCCCCTTACCATTACGATAGAAATCTATAATCTCAACAACCCTAGATTTGGGTACAAGGGCTTTCTGCCCCGTCTTATCTTTTCCTGTCTCAGCGATAACTTTCAATGTGTTAATATTAAAGCCAGTTTCTACCTGCGCATTAAGACCACTTTTAATGTCTGCTCTCATTTCAATGAGCTCTTCTTTAGTAATCACATCATGCTCAATTATATTCATTTCTAGCATTGTAGCTGTGATCACCTCACCAAAAGCCAGCTCCATTCTGCTTTTAAAACCTGCAGGTGCTGTTGGGCTTACTTGTAATCCAAGGGCTTCCATTAGTGTTTGCCCGATAGTTCCTCTAACATCATCTCTAGGAAGACCTTTTTCTTTAAGGGCCTTCTGGTTTGCATAAGATACTCTGGCGCTTCTATCAGTAACACCTAAAATAGCATTCATCATTTCATTAGGCATGCTCAAGGACATCTCAGATTGTGTTGCCAACCAAGTATAGGAAATCAGGGCCATTTGACTGGCCATGTTTGGGTCTATTGAGGTCTTGCCGTCTTTGTCTTTTTTAAGCCACAAACTAGCTAAATCTAAATGTCTATGTTTCTCATGTCTCACATTTGGAAAAGTAGCCAGTCCTCCCTTCCAGCCAACTAACATTGTTTTCACGAACCCCAACTCGTATTTAACAATATCATCTAGTATTTTTAGTTCATCAACATCCAACTGTGATTCAAGTAATTTGCGTACAGCAGAGTTCTTATTTCTAGCTTCAGCAAAGAAATTTGGAATCACCTCAAGAAGGTTACCCAGACTTTTAAGTTCTATGCCGGTAATATCATCATATGCTTTAAGGAGAACAGCCGGATCATTCATAGCGTCCTGAATTGCCTCTAAGGGGGTGTTTGCATTAATCTCTACATTAGAGGCGTCTATAACCCTAACAAAGTCTTCGAAGCTCTCTTCTGATATTTCATCATAGAAGTCTTCAGATACCGTAGCATTATTAGCATTCTCTATATACATAGCTACATATTTTTTTAGTCCTGCTATTGTCCCAGTTGTTCCTCTTAACTCATTAAGTCTTTCAAGCTCACGTCTGGCCTTAGCTCTTTCTCCCTCTAATTTAGTTTTCTTAGCAGACTTCTTAGTCATCTTAGAAAGCTTAGCTTGTATATCTTGAAGCTTAACAAGAACCTCAGCAATTTTAGTTGCCACTAATTTCTTTGTAGTTAAGACTGTTGCCAGATAATTCGGAGTTCTCTTACCATCCACAGCATCTTCTACGAGCTCCTGTGTACCAAGCAAAATTTCTTCTTGTAAAGAGTATTCTCCTATCTTAGGAGCTGCCTCCTCCTGTGGTCCTTCAAACAACCCATCAGATAGAAACTCATTTTGTTGGAGTGTAATTAGCCCATTCTTTATACCTGTGCTGGCTTTTTTTAGCTTAGCAATTTTACCTTTGATTTTTGCAGAATCAGTTTCGCTATCTTGATTAACCCTTAAATCACTAGTAAGGTTCTCTCCAACTAGTTCCACATTTTCTTGAACAATTGCAAAGTCAGCAACAGCCACTAAAGGATCTCTAACAGAAGAGGACAATACAGTTTTGCCTTGGTCTTTAAGCTTTACCGCCTCTTTAGCATACTCAGCATAGATTTCATCTCTGCGTTTTCTAGCTTCTTTGGTTTTAGCGGGACTTTTAGTATATTCTCCCCAGGCCGTAAAGATTGATCGCATTTCGGACACATTAGAGATTTCAGAAACAGTCTCATTATTTTCTTTATTATATTTACGCACAATTTTATTTGCTGCAGTTGTGAATAAATCGTCTCCATCTATTAAATTAGGATTACTTTTGGCAGCAAAGCTCTTACCTATACCAGCGTGGGCAAGAATAATCTTACCTACAAATTTAGATAATAATTTTCTAGTGCCTGCTTTTGGTGCTTTAACGGCTGTGCTTGCTTCAGGATCGCCACTGCCAGTCTCGGCTCTCTGAGCCTGCGCCTGGCTGGGCTTATCCTTCGCTGCTTCAGCCTTTAATGCTGCTTGTGCTCTTTTAAGCATCTTTGTTGCAGCATTTTTTTCCTTAATTGTTGCATTAGGATTATTTATAATAGTTTGTTTTTCTTCAATCTTGCTCTCTAGTTTTGCTATCTTTGGATTCACGGTTGCACTTGTAGCCTCGCCCGGTTGCACCGGCAAGTCTACAGTCTCAACCTGTTTCAGAGGCTTGTTGAATTTTTTAGCATGTGCCGCTTGTACTTCATTAACTACCGCTACACCACCATTGGCATCTGCATTAATATTTGCCGACAGTCCTTTGAAAACATTTTTTAAGAATCCAACATCTCTTCGGAACTTATAGTTTTCTCTCTTACCATTTTTGCCTGGAGCTTTTTGATACTTTGCCTCAATAACAGACACAGCTGCATCTATTTCCGCTTCGGTGCTGTTTGTATTTTGTATTACATCGTTAGCAGTATTAAAGTCTACTTGTTTAGCCTGAAGACCTGCTACGAATTTAGAGAGTCTACTAAATCTTGTCTGTGCTCGCTCACTTGAACCAAGCTCTATATCTTTAGTAATCTTGGCCCGGTATTGCTTCAGGCCCTCAAAGCCTGCACCACCATTAGCAATGTCTCCAGATACACCATCAATACTTTTTAGGCTTTCTAGTACTATAGCTGCTTCTGCGGCTTCTGTTTCATTTAGCTCACCACTCTCAATAGCCTTTTCAACGAGTTCTACAGTTGCTGCTGAACCAAAAACTCTACCTAACACTTCGTTGCGTTTTTTGTTGTCCGCTTTATTTATGTCGGCCAAAGCTTCAAATAACTTAGGTACAGACATCTCAGACTCGCTTCGGATTTCATTAATACGAGTACGCTCATTAGCAGCGTTCTCGAAAGCAATCATAAGCAGGTCCTGTTGTCCTTGCAGCTTCTTAATATCTGATGGGAACCGCCCATCTTTCTCGGCCTTGTCTAGCTTTACTTGGTTGCGCAGGATGCCCTGCATAATTTTTTCATCTAAATTAGCATAGTGCCCATCCACAATATCCAAATACTCTGGCCATTTATCGGAATCTTTAGGTGGCATTGATTGAGGAGAGGTTACAATTCTTAATGCTATCTCCGGTGAGTAGTTCTTATCAGTTGGATCAATTAGGGGTGTTAGTTCTTTAGGGTCGTCCCGCTCAATGGCTGCTGTTATTTCCCGTTCTGTGCGTATCTCTTTAGCAGCTTTGCCTATACCACTGGTAGCTGTTTCCACTGCACTTGCAGCTTTATTTACTCCTGATAAAGTTGCTCCTACAGTTTTACTCACGCCAGCAG
>Ga0307984_1000237_pt1 | contig 24085 bp, 19 predicted proteins | sample EllFjometageno78_FD_203169 | JGI IMG/M metagenome (GOLD analysis project Ga0307984, IMG submission 203169) | Marine microbial communities from Ellis Fjord, Antarctic Ocean - #78 | ecosystem: Environmental > Aquatic > Marine > Unclassified | place: Southern Ocean | collected 2014-10-09
GTCTCCAATAGCGACAAAATCCGCCATAAAACCAGTAGGCACACTTGCAAAACCCGCAGTTGCTCCAACTCACTGGAGCGATTCAAGATTAGCCCAAGGTGCAACCGAAGGCTTGTTTAATGGAGCTGGTGCGTTCTTCGGTGGAGGTGAAGAGGAAGCGGCGAATATCGCGTCCTTAGCCAAAGCAGAAGATCGCGCAGCTATATCAGCCAATTATACTAATCTGAAAGGCAGTGGCTTATTGGCTAATTACCAAGTACCAAAAAGTGGCGGTCTAAGCCCAAAAGAAAGATTTGGTTCGGGCCAAACGAGCTTCGAATGGAACGGCGTAAGAATCGCTAAAGTATAAGGAATATGAAATGCCGGGTTTAATGCAGGAACAAGTGCCAGAGCAAGCGCCGCAGGGAATGCCGCAAGAAGCTGTTGCACCAGACGCCGACACACAAGAGGGCGGTCAACCAGATATCGAAGGCAACGTATCGCCAGAAGAGCAGGCAGAATACGATCAGTTTGTCGATAAGGGATTGCAGCTTATTTACAACGAAGCCATGACAGATAAAATTCTTGAGCGGTTGCAGGCAAGCGAGAACCCTATCGAGGGACTTGCAAACGTAACCTTCATGGTTGTCGAAAAGCTGGTAAACAGCGCCAAGAAGAGCGGCAAGGAATTTAGCGGCGATGTGAAGTTTCATGGTGGCGTGGAAATCTTGGAAGACATCGCTAACTTGGCAGCGGAAGCTGGCGTACACGAATACACAGAAGAAGAACTTGAGTCCTCGATTTATGCAACGCTCGATTTATACGGCGAAATGGAACTCAAGAGTGGATCGCACGATCAGGGCGCAGCACAAGAAGATATGGCAAACTTAATCCAGATGGATCAAGACGGTTCTCTTGAGCAAGAGTTTCCCGGCTTAGAAAATAAGTTCTCTGGCGCAAAGGAGAAGATGAATGGGTAGCGGATGGACAGGTTTTGCAAAGTCTCTTGCTGGCGGCATGGCTACAGGCATGGGCAAAGGTATGCGCGAAGATCGTTTGGCTCAATATAAAACAGATGCACTGAATGCGCAAAATACGTTTACGGCAAGCGAAAGCGCAAAGGTTATCGCAGCTTCACAGGAGGCAGCGAAACTGGTAGCAACACAAACTGATAAACGTCATGAAGAAAAAACTGGCTTGCTAACAAAACAGATAGAAAATGCCTCTAAGTTCAGATTGGAGACACTTGCATACCAGAGAGAGAGTGCAGCACAAGATAAAGCATGGCGTAAACTTAAAACAGAAGCGGATACAAAAGGCAAAACCGCAACAGCCGAATGGCGCAAAAGTGAACAAACCATTCGCGCTAAACGCGATACAGCCACCGAAAAACATCGTAGCTTGGTTCTTGAAGGCCATCAGAGCAATAAGGCGAATACAGCGGAGCATCGTAGACTTGTTTTGGAGGCTTCTACAAAAGCCGCAGAACATACGTCAGCCTATCGTACATTACTTGAAGGAAATAGAGCTAAGACTGAGAAATTTACTGCTGATCACCGTGCAACTGTGACTAGTCATATGCAAAAAATGCAAACAGCAACCGAAGCTCATCGATTAGCAGTTCTTAAAGGACAGAATCAAAATAATTCCGACACCGCACAACATAGGGCAGAACTTTTGAGGTTGAAAGGTGTTGCCGATAAAGCAACTGAAACATATCGCAATCTAATCTTGGGCAAAGAAAACAAGAAGATTGAACAAACCAGCACTAAGATCGCAAACGAAGCCGATAAAGTTCGTGTTGATCGCATGGTCGATGCCAACACAACTTCATCTTATAACCCAAAATTAGGTAAAACAACGAAGACTACCGATTGGCTGTCTGTTGCTAAAACCCTTGGGCCAGAAGAAACAGAAAAATTGCTTGGGTTTGGAAGTCAAGGCGCGAGCAAAAAGAACCCATATTTTTCTAGTGATCAGGGTGTCAACGATGTCCCTGCGGGAAGCATTGTTTACGATGAGGAAACTAAGAGGTTCTATAAGAAGAACGGCCCATCTAACGGAACCCAAGGCCTTCTTACTACTGATGCAAGTACAATATAATAGATGACAGGATGCGTTTATGGTCTTCGACCCCTTAAAGTTTTCCCCATTAGATAACGATCTTAGCAGTAACCCTAATTTTTCATTGATAGACGAGCCATTAGATGTCGATGATGAAGAAACTGACGGCGCTTTTATGTTTGGCGTCGATCAGGCTCAGTCATTACTTGGTCACGGCGTGCAGGCCGTTGAAGATGTATTTGGCGCTGACACAACCTATGGCGATGACTATGTAAAGAAGCAGGATGCCGAAATAAAGGTGGGCGGCTATAAATCTACATATCAAGGCAACTTGGTAGATCAAGACGTTATGGATATGCCGGGATGGTTAGCTGAAAAGCTGGCAGAAAATGCTGCGATGTCTGCCCCTGCCCTAGTTGGTGGCGTTGCCGCCGCCGCTTCTGCCCCATTTTCTGTTGCCGCTGCCCTAACAATTACTGGTGCATCTGCGATTCTGTCTGGCTTTATGGGTACTGGAGAAGTCGCGAGCGAAATGAAGGATATGGGTGTTTACGATCCCAAAATCGCATTGGCTGGTGGCGCTGTTATTGCGCTTCTCGACAAGGTTGGTTCTGGCATCGTTTCCGCTGGCAGCGTTTCAAAGTCATTAATCAAACTTGGTGTCAAAAAAGAAGTTGCCGGGGAGATGGTGGCAGAGGCCGCAAAGAATGGCGTTGGTCGCGAATTAGCAAAAAGAGCGTTCGCAGAAGGCTTTACAGAGGTTCTTCAAGAAGGCGTTAATGTTGTGGCTTCTGCAAGCCAAGGGGCTGAATATAAAGCTGTCGATCTTGCGAAGCGTGGCGTAGACGCTTTTGCTTTGGGCGGTGCTATGGGTGGCGGATTTGGCGCTGGCTCTATGGGTCTTGAAGCCGGTTTAAAAAGTTTCAAGAGCGATGTTGAAGTTGCTGTTGACGAAGTTGAACTGACCTCAGAAGACATCGACGCGCCCACACCAAACGACCTTACGCTATCTGGCAAAAAGATCATGGCAGAGGGCGAAGCTAAAAACGCATCAAATGCCGTTCTTAATGAAAATGGCTTACCTTCTATCGGTGAGCCTATATCCGTGACCATTGGCGGCGAATCACGATTAGGAACAATTTCTGGCACGTTCACAGAAACGAATGCCGAATTGGGCATTTCTGATATTGGCGTTAAAATCGACTTTGACGATGGCACAAGCACCGACGAATTTATGAAGTCGATTGCTGATGGTAGCGTTTCGATCACGCCTACAGGCGAGGATACAGCACTAACTAACGAATTCATCCCCGATACTCCTGCGCCACCAGTAACCGACGCTGAACAGGCTGAAAACACGAATAAGACCACCCTTGATATGAGTGAAGCCGCAGCAAATGATTTTGCAATTGGCAAGAATATTCACAACCGAGTTAAGCAAATCAAAGCGGATTTCGGAGATCAAGCAGCGGCCCAGTACGAGGCAGCATTTAATGCTTTACTGGATATCCAAGAAGCCGAAACCGTTGCTGCTGCCCCACCCGTTGCGGAAATCGAAACGGTGGTCGAAGAAGATCAAGGATTGAATACACTTGTTGGCGAAGACGTTCCGTTGCCTGATGACTTTACGCAAGACGCAACTATCGAAAATGTCGATAACGCTATGCAGGGCCGTCAATGGTACAAAATCGAAGAAGCAGAGCAAAACCAGATCGCGCAATCATTCGGTCAGACGGCTGACCAGTTTGGCAACACGCTCGATCAAGTTTCATATGTCGCGGGGGACAAAGCGGCTGTCGAGCCGGTCACAAATGACGAATCGTTACCGGTTAAAAAACCCCTATCGGATGCGGTAACAAAACATTTTAACGATGGCAATGGATTTAAGAATATCGTTGCGGCCCGCAAGTTTGCAAAAGAACACGCGCCCGATCTGTCGAATAAAGAGATCGAGGAAGCCATTGAGCTTGGCGTGGTTCAGCAAGCCCGCAAGATTGTGGCCGATGGTGCCAGCGCAGAAGAAACTTACGCAGCCCTTCAAGACCTTTACAGCAAGCAGCCAATTTTGGGTTCGCGTACATCAACGTCTGTTGAAAATCAGGCGTACAGCACCCCTGCCCCATTATCATTCATCGCTTCTCAAGCGGCGGGCATTGGCCGGGACACAACCGTTTACGAGCCGACAGCAGGCAATGGAATGCTTGTTATCGGCGCTGATCCAAAGAACATCACAGCAAACGAGCTTAATGCAGATAGATTTGCCAGCTTACAAGCGACAATTGGCGATGCTGATTTGACTAATGGCGATGCTATGGCAACTGCGCCAAAAGCAAAAGTTGACGTTGTTATTGCCAATCCGCCTTTCGGCAAGGTAATCGACGGCGATAAGAATAAGATTTTTCCGCTGGGCGAAAGCACCACAACGGAAATTGACCATGCTATTTCCTTAAAATCATTGGAGAGCATGAAGGATGACGGCAAAGCCGTTCTAATCATTGGTAGCCAGCATGGCCGCACCATATCTAGTAATCCCAAAGAATCCGCGCTAAAGTACCGTAGTGACAATGCGCGTAGGTTCTTTGTAAAGCTATATAAAGAATATAATGTCACAGACCATTACACAGTCGATGGAAAGCTGTATAATAAGCAGGGCGCAGCTTGGCCCGTTGATGTGATCGTGATCGAAGGGCGAAGCGAATCCGCGCTCGATCTGCCAATGAAAACAGCGCCAGCCGTAATCAGTAGCTGGGAAAACCTTGGAGCAAAGTTAAATGACCGCAATAGCGTGGACACCACCGAACAGGCCGATGGGGATGGTCAGACTGTCGAAGATGCCAACGAAACCGCTGACGCTGGATCAGTACAGGATGGCGATGGCGTCACGGATAGATCGGATGATAGCAAAGGAAACACCCGAACGGGCGAAGGAGCTTCTGGGAGTGACGTTCGACAGGGAGAATCTTCTGACGGACAACAATCTTCCAGCAGCGGGGGAAATCCTAGCGGAGAACAGCGACCTTCTATCAGCCGTGGGGATGGGGCCGTATCCGATACCAGTGACGCAAATTCAAAACAAGCCGGAACTGCATCAAGTGATGAGGGAGGAAACTCTGGAGGAATTTCTGGGGATGCTGTATCGGACGTAGATGATTTCGACTCTATCTTCGATAACGCGCTGGATGAGCTATTCGGGGCGAAAGAACCAGAAGCCACAGAATCAAAAGCCAGAATTTACCCAGAAGCAAACCAACCAACAGCCACTCAATCGGCAACATCAGCCGCTTCTAACACGGTAAAGGGGCTGGATGAAGTCACAGAAGGATTGAGCCAGCTATTCGGTGGCGGCAAAACAATTTCTTCTGGTATAAACTTTGACAAAGAAACTTATGAAAAAGCCAAGCCGCTATTCATTAAAGGCGTGTCGCATTTCAAAACCGCCGGAACAGACATTGCGGCTATGGTCAAGGCACTTGTCGGTCACTTAGCGAACGCAGGCAAATTCTCTCGCGATGCCATTATGAGCATGAAGCCTTATATCCAGCAGTTTGTTGAAGATATTAAGGCTGGCATCGTGTCGCTGGCAGAGAAGAAAGAAGAAGCCGCACCCAAGAAAGAAGAAACAAGCCAAGAACCGCTTGCTGCGCCCAAGCCCATTAAATTGGACGCAAGCATAACTACTAAAAAGGAGTTACTAGAGGCCACACAAGAGGCTTATATATTTTACAACGAGCTAGCATCACGGCCTGATCTGTACGAACAACTGCCCAGCTTTATCAAATTTGACCCTAGAGATAGGGGTAAGATGGAAGATGGTTTCCGGCGTATGCGATCCGCTATGGAGAATAAGTACAAACAAGGATGGAAAGGTAATTATGCCGATGCGACTTGGACGGAATCTGCCGCATCGTTAAATGGTGGAATCAAAGGTGTTGACTTGCTTGATGCCTACACTCTCAACGATATAGTCAAAGAGTATCGCAAAGCGTTTAAGACCGCTAAAACCAAAAGGGGCGAACAGAAGGCTCCAAAGAAGGCAGAGCGCGTAAACGAAGAAGCTGAAACAGCGTACCAAGTTAAATATTCACCAACATCACAGGCTCGTTATGCCGTAGGAACTTTGGTTCCCCGCAATATGCAGACAGCAATAACCAAGGCGCTAAGTAACCTTGAAAGCCGTGTTGGCAATATCGACCAATACGTTGCTGACAAACTGGACTACAGTGTTGATGAAGTTGTCGGCACGGATGATAAGCCGGGGTATTTCTCAGCAGAGCAAGTTGACGCCTTGGCATTGGCTGTTGATAACGCGGAAAGCGGTAACGGATTTATTGTTGGCGATCAAACTGGTGTAGGTAAAGGCCGTTTTGTGGCTGGTATGCTCAAGTATGCGTTGGCGAACGGTAAGACACCTATATTTATCACCAAAAGCCCCGGCTTGTTTGCAGATATGATTCGCGATATGCGAGACATTGGCATGGGCGACATAGATAAATCTGTACTTGTCCACAATAGCAACTTGCGCGGGGATCAGGTGATCCCATTAGATGCGAGCGACCCGAACGATGTTTTGGCTGCGCTTGCGCCGAAATACCAAAAATTAGCCATGCAGCATATTGAGGATAATGGGACGTTGCCAGATGGGCATAATGTTCTATTCACTACATACAAGCAGCTTCAATACAATAGTGGCAAAGACAATATTCGGCAACGTGGAGTTTTGAAGCTCGCGCCCAATGCCGTATTCGTTCTCGATGAGAGTCACTTAGCTGGTGGAACTGACGCCCCAAGGTCAAAAGATGCGGAAGGTGAGGAAAAGAAAACTGGCGCTGACTTCATCCGTGACGCTTTGGCTGATGCCGATGGCGTTATCTATTCATCTGCCACGTTCGCCAAAAACCCTGCCGTTATGTCATTGTACTTCAAAACAGACTTGGCTCTGGCTGTCGATAAGATCGAGGACTTAGCCCCAACGATTAAAGCTGGTGGCGTTCCGTTGCAGCAAGTCGTGTCTAATATGCTTGTTGAAAGCGGCCAGTATGCACGGCGAGAGCGTTCGTTTGAGGGTGTAAGCATTAAGCAAACGCCACTCAAGACAGATAAGGAACTTGCCGAGTCCACATCGGAAACGCTTCGCGAGATATTTACTTTAGACAAAGATTATTTAGAAGAAGCCCGTAAAGAATTTATCGACAACCTAGAAAATGAGGGATTTAAAGGGGCAAATGACGGAGCCATTGGCGAAGTCAGCGCATCGCAAACAGGCTTCTCATCAATCATGCACAATGTTGTAAGCCAGATGTTGCTTTCTCTTAAAGCAAAGGCGGCTGTTGATCTGGCAATTGAGCTACATAAGAAAGGTGAAAAGCCAATCATTGCCCTTGCAAATACAAGCGGGTCAATAATGGATGACTACATTGTAGATAATAATCTGAAAGATGGCGACGAAGCTGATATGCAGTTTAACGTAATTTTGCAGCGTTACGTCCAGCGGCTTCGCAGAATAACCATCAAAGATGACAATAAGAAGAAAACCCGCATCACCATGACGAACGATCAAGTTCTGAAATACGGCGGCGTTGACGCATTGCAAGAATTGCAACGCATTGAAAAACTTGTCGAAGAATCTGATTTATCCGAATTGCCGGGAAGCCCAATTGATTACATCATTGACCGATTAGAAGCTGCTGGCATCAAGACAGGCGAAATTACAGGCCGCTCCGACACGATTTCGGGCGGCATCCTAACAAGCCGTAAGTCATCCGAAGCTGACAAAAAGAGGGCAATGAATGGTTATAATAGCGGCGAAATAGACGCTTTGGTTATCAACCAATCTGGCTCTACTGGTTTTTCTATGCACGCAACAGCGCAGCCGGGGAACGACGGTAAGCAACGCCATATGATTGTTTTGCAACCAGACCCCAACATCGACATTTTTATGCAGATGCTTGGTCGCATCCACCGTACAGGGCAAATCAAGCTGCCAAACTACACACTTGGCATTTCTGACTTAGCTGTCGAGAAGCGATTGGCCGCTGTTCTTATGCGTAAGCTGGCATCACTGAACGCTAACACAACGGCGTCGAAGGATTCCGCTGTTGGCCTTGATGGCTCCGTAGACTTTATGAACAAATATGGCGATGAAGTTGTTTATGAATATTTGCAGGAAAACGAAGAAGTCGCAGATATGACGGGCATGGCCGGTAAGGCCAAAGAGGGTCTTGCATCTAAGTTCACTGGAAAACTAGCTATCCTTGACCCAGTGTTTGTTGAAAAAATTTACAAGGACATCGAATCCAGCTACACGGATTATGTTGAATCTCTTGATCGCATGGGATTAAACACGCTTGAGGCCAAGACCTTAGAATTAGACGCAAAGACAACAGATACAAAAGCGCTAGTAGAATCCAAAGGCGATAGCGATTCTATATTCTCAGCCGCCGCAAAGATTGAAACGGTTAGTGCAAAGAAGCTAGGCAAGCCGTTCACTATGGACGAGCTTAAAAAAGAAATCGACAAAACTCTGGACGGCAAGGAAGCCGATGAATTTGCTGCGGCACAAGGCGAAGAAATTAAAGCCAAGATGCCAGAGTACATAGAGAAGATCGACGCCAGCATAAAGAAGGCCGAGTCCAAATTAGAAGAATTGAAGAAAGAGGCCCAAGTCGCGGCTACTAAAAAAGCAGCCGACGAGGGTCGCGAAGCTCCAAACTTTGACCCAGAAAAAGGGCCAGTAACGCAACTGAGGGGAAAGAGGGTCGAGGGAGCAGAGGCTTCCGTCGATGTTTGGAAAAAGAAAAAGGAAGAAGCGCAACAAAAAATAGAGGATATGGTGGGCCAGCTTGACAGCTACCGCCCCGGCAAAACTTACACCATAAAAGTTGTGGACGGCGTAATAACGCAAACAATCGAAGCGGTTTCTCTTGGCGTCAACATTAAAGGCGTGACAGGAAACCCAACGGCAGCAAGCTCGTACAAGATTCGGTTTGCCATAGCCGACGCTGGCCGTGAGATAATCGTTCCGCTTTCTAAGTTTACTTCTGAGGAAGCAACATACAGCACGGAATCTGCGTCTGGTGGAGTTGTGCGAGAGGCGTTTGAAAACGGCGTAACAGAAGCCCGCGAAACACGCCAAATTATCACTGGCAATATTCTTTCTGGCTATGCGAAGTTTAAAAAGGGCCAGATCATAATGTTCACGCGGGACGGTGGCTCTCGATCACAAGGCATTATGATGCCCAAAGATTTTGACCTTCAAAAAGAGCTTGAGAAAGAGGCTGTTAAATTTACCGACCTTTCTCAGATCGCACCATTTCTTGAAAAAGGTGACGGTACGCGGCGCATCCATTCTGAGGATGATATAATTGCGTTCACTTATGACAGATATAACGGGTTGATGCTTAACATCCGATCTAAGAACGGAAAAAGGTTTGCGTTAAACAAAGCCGTTCGTAACATCCTTGGTGATATCGAGACAACAAAGAGCGCGAGAACTTGGAAGAAAGTAATCAAAAGTGCTGACGATCTGGTAGCTATTGCTGAAATCTATGGCGTTGATTTCGTGACATCTACCCACAAGGACGAAGCACGGCTTGTTACTGATCCAGAGGTAAAGTACGCAATTCCTCGCAGCAATGTTACACAAGAATTTACGGCAGACGTTTTAGAAAAAATGCCGCGAATTGAGCAAGCGTTAAAGGCACGCTTAAAACAGCTTGGTTTGTCAGAAAAAATCGCCGTGGAATTTGTTGAGCGCATACCGTCACTCAATGTTGGCAGACCGATTGGCTCGTATTCAAGAGGCTTGATCCAAGTCGCCATGAAAGCAGCAGACCCACAGTGGATTATGAACCACGAAGTAATTCACGCATTGAAGGACTTAGGCGTGTTCCGTGAGCTTGAATGGCGGGCGCTTAAAAATGCGGCATTCGATGACAAAAAACTTATGGCAGATGTCAAATCAAGATACCCCGATCTTGGGACGGAAGCACAGTTGGAAGAAGCTATTGCCGATATGTTTGCAGAGTACGTTGAAGGCAAGAAAGCTGGCGGGCCTATTAAACGGGCTTTTGACCGAGCCGTTAATTTCATTAAAGCGTTGTACCGCTCATTCAAGGGGCAAGGGTTTAATACCGCAGAAGACATTTTTGAAGGCATCGAGAGCGGCGAAATCGGATCACGGGACATGGACGCTCTAATTGACGAAATGGAAGCCAAGCCGGTCAAAGAAGCACGCCGCAAGCCACTTCCAAAACATATTCCTTACGCGAACGCGGATCGAGGGGCAGCAATTGAAGCGTCAAACGGTGTTGATCAGCCTAGCCTTCTAGCCAACATAAAAGAAGGGCTTCGCGGTATCGCCGCTGACTTCTCTCGCCATTATGGGAAGCTGCCAAACACACCACAATTCGCACAAGTAAAAGAATGGTTGCGCTCAATGGAAGCCGCACCAGAAGCCTCAAAAGCAAAGGTTATACGCATATTAAAAGGCATCACCGATGGTATGTCGCAAGCTGATCTTGAAATATTCACGCGAAAATTGATCTTGGATGATCTGTTGTTCGAAGCAGACAGCGAGCGCGTAATGGCGTTTGGCTTCGAAAGCCGTGAAGATGTTGAGGCTGAATTGGCGGCTGTTGACCCCTTTATAAATGGCCGTCCTGATCTGCAAGAGAAATTACGCCAACGAAAGATGATATCTCAGCACGTTGCTCGTATGCTTGTTGATGCTGGAGTTCTTACTGAGGAACAAATTGCAAATCCAAACTACTTCCGCCACCAGATATTAGAGTATGCGGAATTAAAGAATCGTAAAACAAAAGGTGTTGGTAGCCAGATCGAGAACCCGCGTTCATTCAATCGTAAGGGTTCTGATAAGTCGTTTAATGCAAACTATCTTGAAGCTGAATTTGATTGGCTGCACAAAGCGTTCGTTGATATTGCAACGGCAACATTAATTTTGAAGATCAAAGAATCCGCTATCAACATTCGGGATAGGGTAGTTGGCGCGGCCAAAGTTCACAACGATACAGCAATACAGAAGTTGATAGCAGAAGACGTTGCTAAAAACGGGTATATGGTAGGAGTACGCCTAACTAGCCCTATGAATGAACGGTGGATATCATATAAGCAAGGTATCGCTATGGGGCTTGAAAATATAGCCAAGCAAGTAAATGACGGCACGTTGAGCGTGCCAGAGCGATTCCAATCAGTTGCCAATTCTATTGCCGATACAGAGTCACAAGCGGAAGAGAGCATATTCCCATTCTTGTCATGGCTTATGGATGGAGGAAAGCCGGGGGCAATGGGTGCTGCAATGGTTTTCAAAGCTACTAACGCACGCAAGGCATGGGTTAAGGAATCACTTGGCGACAATTACGCAAACCCATTAAAGATCGACCAGCTTATTTCAATGGGCTTGGCCCCAGAGGGCTACCGTTCATGGCAACCAGAAGGCGGCAAGATACTGTTCACAGCGTCATCATTAAGTGACAAAGCCGTCGATAGCATCGCGGCAAAGATCAAAGCATCCGACATTGGAACGACAGAAGATATCGCTGACGAAATCAAAGATCACTTAAAAGATGTTCTGGTCGTGGGCGGCGATAAATACAAAATGATCTTGCCAGAAGAATTGGCCGACACGCTTGATAGCATAAAAGACAGCGATGTTGTCGATGCTCTCGCAACAGAATTAGGCAAAGTGACTCGCCGCTGGAAAATCTGGCGCTTGCTGAACCCACGCGGATACATCAAATACAATCTGAATAACTTCTCTGGTGACGTTGACGCTGTTATTGCGGGCAATCCACGGGCGCTGACGCGCATGAAGCAAGCTATCGGTGAATTGCGCGATGTAAGGTATAAAGACGCCTCGCCGTCTGCACGGATGCAAGAAGCATTGGATCGAGGCGTTATTGGCAGTGGCGGCACTTTGCAGGAAATTCCCGACATTCACCAATTGGATGAATTTAGCAAATTGCTAGATGAAAGCACAATGAGCCCCGGCAAGTTCAGCGTCAAAAAGATCACCGCCATGTGGAACATAATGAAGAAGTTCAACAATTTCCGTGAAGATTGGTTACGCTATGCAACGTATCTTGATTACGCGGATCGTGTTGAGGCTGGTGACAGCATGGAAAGCATTGGTTACGGCGCATCGTTGCCAAAAATCGTTGATGCTATCACCGATCCAACAGACAAAGCGGCTCACTTAGCTCGTGAATTAGTTGGCGATTACGGCAACGTATCTGTAATTGGTCAGCGCGTTCGCGCAAAATACATTCCATTTTATAGCTGGATGGAAATCAACACCAAGCGTTACTGGCGATTGTCGGGCAATGCGTTTAGTCAGGGTGTTGGCAAGGGGCTGGCTACCGGCACTGGACTAGCTGCTGGCGTTGGTGCCCGAAAGACTGCATGGCTGGCAACGCGTGCATTGACCCTTTACGTTCTTATTAACGTATGGAATCAGGGCATGTTCGGTGACGAAGAAGACGAATTGACACCAGAAGCTCGTTCACGGCTTCATTTAAACCTTGGGCGCTGGGGCGGAGAAATTCAAACCGTCAAGCTGCAAGGCGCTCTGTCTGATTTCTTGGGCTGGGTTGGTTTCCAAGATGTTATGAGCGGGTATAACAAGCTAGAAACGGGTGAAAGCGATTGGGGTGATGTCTGGGATTCTGTATGGAAAGCTCCGATCAATCGTATCGGAAACGCAGTGACGCCATTGGTAAAAACGCCCCTTGAAATACTCAGCGGGTCGTGGTTCCCAGATATGTTCAATATGTCTAAAGTTCGCGATTGGAAACGCCATGTAGCTCAAACATTCGCGTTAGAGCATGAATATGACGCTTTGAATAATAATCCATCCAAAGGCTATATGCAGTCATGGAAGAACGCTGTTGTTTACAGTCGTGATCCCGGCGAAAGCGCATACAATAGAATATTAACCCGTGCGTATGCTTGGAACGATAAACGCATGGGCCGAGAGGGCAGTGGATCGTTTGCACAGTCGGACAGATCATCAGCGGTATATAATTATAAACGGGCGGTGAAGTTTCGCGATAAAAACGCAGCAAAAAGCGCATACACTGATCTTGAGCGTATCATCAAGCGTGACAATGCCAGCGGGCTTAGAGTTAGAACTGATGTAGATCGGGTTCTGAGGGAGTCAGCAAACCGCGCTAAACCGCTTAATGTTATCCCATTGAATTTGCGCTTTAAATTTAAACAACAGCTTTCAGCCAGAGAAAAACAGCAACTTAAAGCCGCTATAAAGTGGCACGCGGACACATTTAGATAGCTTCATAACGTGATTTGATTGTTTCATTTATATAAATACTATGTTTATAATAATCGCGTCTAATTTCGAATATCGAAAGGAAAGTCTGATGAAGCGGTGGTTAATTATGACTGCGCTATGCGTGACTTTTTTTACAATCAAAGCGCACGCATATGAGCCTGCGCCTGCCAAAGGTATGTTTGTAAGTTTTCCCGGCATATGTCTGTCAAGTACGGTAATGACTGATGTCACAGAGATGATTGCGACGGGGAACAAAGCCGCAGCAAACGCAAAAGTTGTTGATATGGTTAATCGGAAAATTTGCATCATGTTTCAAAACGAAACGTACATGATGTTGGTTGAGATGATTTCGGAATTTCCAAAGGGCAAATCAATTTTTCAAGTGTGGCGCGTTCATGCTGGCGGGGTTCAAGGGTTTGCTTTTTTAGAACTTAAACAGAAAGACGCTGTATGAGATGCCCACGATGCAATGGCTCTCGTCTTCATAAGCAAGGCAAGGCCGGGAGTGGTCGAACACGATGGAAATGTGTTGGCTGCAAGGCTCGCACAACCAACCCCAATCAAGAAGTGGATGAAAAAATTGACTTCCCATCGACGCTCCCAAAAGCGCAAAAATATATCTTTACAGCCGCTCAAAACGCCACTCCTGTCCACAAAGGGTTTCTGTCCAGCCTTCGACACTTTGCTAAACGATCTGGAGCAGAACTCGTCGTTATCCCTTTTAGATATAAAAACCCTACTTCTAACTGGTCGAGTGACAACGAGAGTCATGAGTGGTGGGATAAAGGACTTGCAAAATATCTATTTGACGGACGATTTAATCTAAATAAACACCTTACTATAATGGCGGATATTAAAGTTCAGCCTACGGCAGTTACCCCACTCACCGGCCTTGAAAGCATAACTGGCGAGCGATCAGGCATCGTTGGGCATACGAAGATACAACTTCAAACGATCCCCACGCCTTCAAACAAAATGCCAAAGATCATGGCGACCACAGGCGCTTGCACAATTCGAAATTACTCAGACACAAAAACCGGCAAGAAAGGCGAGTTTTATCATTGCTTTGGCGCGGCAATGGTCGAGCTTGATGGCGATGGGTTTCATCTTCGCCAGATCAGCGCTTGCGATGATGGATCGTTTATTGAATTGGGGATTGAGGCAACACCAAAGGGCTGTCGCAAAGCGCCCCCAGCCGAAGGGCTTATTATGGGGGATACACACGTTGATTCCGTTGATCCAGATGTTGTTGACGCGACTTTTGGGAAAGGCGGGATATGCTCTGTTTTAAAGCCGAAAAGGCTACTGTGGCACGATCTGCTCGATTTCTACTCAGGAAACCACCATCACAGAAACGACCCATTTATTGCATTTGTTAAGCATCAAAACGGAACCGGCAATGTGCGCGGAGAAATCGAAAGAGCTTGCGCGTTTGTGGACTATCATACACCAAAAGGAGCCTTGTCGGTCATCGTCCCATCTAACCACCCGGAAGCGATGGCACGATGGATTCGCGAAACAGATTGGCGCTCTGATCCAGAGAACGCCGAATTCTATTTAGAGACAGCTTTAGCTATCGTCAAATCAGCCCGTATGACGCCATCTGGCGCAAGCTACGATGACCCATTCTCACACTGGGCAAAACAGCTTCTAACAGGCTCAAATCGCATCCTGCATAGGGATGAGAGCTATTCAGTCATGGGTGTTGAGCTTGGTATGCACGGCGACAAGGGGCCGAACGGTTCGCGGGGGTCAATCCGCAACATGGCACGGATAGGAACGAAGTCTGTTATCGGTCACAGCCACACCCCCGGCATCTTCGAAGGGTGTACCCAAACCGGAACTTCAACCCTTCTAAATCTTGAGTACACATCTGGCCCATCTTCATGGCTACAAACCCATTGCGTGATCTATGCAAACGGTAAGCGGTCACTTATTAACATTGTAAAAGGAAAATGGCGCAATGCCTAAATTCTCACAAAATTCATACCGCAAGCTCAATTCTTGTCATCCCGATCTGGTTACAATTTTTGAGGAAGTTGTCTGGATGCGAGATTGCACGATTGTAGAGGGGCATCGCGGCGAGCCAACCCAGAACGAATATTACCGTCTGGGCAAAAGCCAAGTTAAGTATCCAGACTCAAACCATAACAAACACCCGTCAATGGCGGTTGATGTTATGGAATACTTTCCAAACAAGCCTCATCTTCATTGGTTTAATAAAGACGAAATCCATGATTTTGCAAACTATGTTATCTCTTTGGCAGACTCACTTTATGAAAATGGAGAAATTACTCACAAAGTAACTTGGGGGGGCGATTGGGATATGGATGGAGACACAACAGACACTTCTTTTTTTGATGGCCCTCACTACCAGCTTTATAAGCCGGAGGATAAATAATGTTAGGATTAATAGGCAATATATTTGGCTCACAAAAAGCACTGAGTGGGATTGTTGACGGTGTGACAAACGGTTTAGATAAACTTTATTATACCGACGAAGAGAAAGCTCAGGATGGCGCGATTGAACGAGCCGCAGCACGGGGCATGGTTGTAGAATGGATGTCTACGACAAAAGGACAAAATATAGCTAGGCGTCTGCTCGCGCTCGTCATAACTGGCGTCTGGCTTACACAGTACATCGCTTCTTTGTTGCTCGATCTGGCTGCTGTTTGGATTGAAGATTCAACAAGGATAACAGAATCGTCACTGGTAATCGGCCAACGTGCGGAAAGCATGAACGGTGCTATGATGTTAATCTTAGCTTTCTATTTTGCGGCTCCGCACATGGGTAAAATTGTAGACGGCGCTTTAAACAAGTTTGGTGGAGCGGCCAAATGAACCATCGCGTCTATAAGCCCCGCTCTGACGAACCATAGCCACCGCGATTCTAACTCTTACTTTGTCTGGTGTAACGCAGCTACACGGCGTTGTATCTAGCGCCGCCTCTAGCAATTCACGTAAAGCGGCTTTTTTTATATTACTCAATTTGATGCTTCCTTTTTAAATTATCCATCATTGAGACCTATTTAAAAAAGAAATGCAACCCACCAAAGTGCAACATTATGTTGCACTTTTCCGTGCCCTAAATAGCAGCACTTTTTGGCCCTTATTCGTCTAATCCCTCTCTCACAGATATTCGGTTTGCGTCATATTCTGGTGTAATGTTAACATTAAATGTACCGAATTTTAGGGTAATAAGCGACCCAGCCAATTGCGCCATAGAATCTTTGCTTAACAGCTCTTGGGTGTAAAATGTGAACCCGTCGATTGTTTCAACAGATGGCTTAAAGGGACAACCATTAACTGTTAACAGAAGCCCTTTTTCTTGAGCGCCACTTAGAACTTTAGATATAGTGTTTCGGTGAACTCCAAGGTCTTTCGACACTTCAGATATTTTTAGTTTTTCGTTCTTAAAATGACATTTAACGACGGCAAATAGCACGAATCTGTTTAAATCTTCTTGGAGCCAATAATGATAAATGTTGTTTTTTAACAATTTAAGCTGTCGGTTTCTAAAAGCCGTTTGTTCATAAACAAAAAAAGCCCATTGTGCGGCAATTGTTGAACTTCTTTGATTCGCAATTTCTAGCCGAACATCAGTTGTCGTTTTATCGCCCATTGAAACGACTAAATTTTTGTTTCTAATGTGAGTATCATAATCCATTGCTTTATTCTGTGCACAGAATGTGTGCACGCCTTTACTCTTTTTGTTAATTTTTGTTAATTTTATTTAATATATTTAATTTATAAACATCGCTTTCGTTATTACAATCATACTTTTCCAAAAAAAGGTCGCGTGTTCATTTGAACAAAAAAAGACCTTAGATTATTTCTAATCTAAGGGCTAAGTCATTGAAATAAATGGTGGGAACGGGCGAGATCGAATCGCCGACCCCTGCAATGTCAATGCGCTGCTCCTACGACCCATAGCGTGTCATTGATAGCCAAACCACTATATATTGTGTCTTTGGAGGTCAATAAGTGTCATGGAAATCATTATTTCTGTTCAATTGAACAGAAGAGCGCTGCACCAAAAAAAACCCACTGTAAAAACAATGGGTTGATTTCGTATCCGCACCTATTACGCACCTATTAGAACTCAAGATGCCCAGCCGCCCCTTTTAAGAAGTTTGGCGAAAATCTGGCATAAACTTGCTCTGTTATCAGGCTGTTCTTATGGCCCAAAAATTGAGCGATCACAGACATTCTTTCGCCACCTTCTGCCATCCAGCGAGCGGCGCTGTGACGCAGAACGTGGGCAGACACTTTGGCAATTCCGGCCCGCTTGCCCGCAGAGGCCAATCCTTTTTTCGCGCTGGCAATCCGCCCGCCTTTGTATTCGATAACGTATGGCGTTAAGGATGCCTGCTTGGCATCAAGCAATGCTTCTCTGGCTTGCGGCGTGATCGGTACGATAGCGCGTGGCTTGTACCGCTTGTCAGCGTTGTAGCCAATATCGTCATCATCTAGCGGAAAGCGAATAATCCCCTGATCAAAATCAACACGCGACCAAGTAAGATCAAGCAACGCGCTAGATCGTGCGCCAGTGCTGATGCCAAGGATCAGAAGCAGCCGAATGTGGTAAGCGACAGAACCTTTAAGAACCTCACGAAACTGCTCTTTTGTTAGGTGTCGATCACGCGGCTTATCTGGCGGCGGTATCTTGAATGCGGCTTTAGTATTGGGATTGTGCCAGCGGCAAGCAGCGCGTATAGTGGCAAGCTCTTTTCCTACTGTGCCGTTCTTAACTTTGAACCGGCGCATGGTGGCGTAGTCATTGCAAAGCTGGCGCGTTATCTGATCTGGCCGTAAGTGGCCGAAAGACTTCTGTGGATTGGCAATATATCGAACTTTGTCATCTTGGACAAAATTTGATGTGGATTCCTTGTCTTTAAGATACGCCATCATCACATCGTCCACGGTAACAAGTTTCCCCTTATGCAGCTTGCGGAAATCAATTAACAGCCTTTTAGCTGTTTCACGATCCGTAGTGCCAAGCGAGTAACGTCTTCTTGTTTCGCCGCCTTCTGGCTTCCAGCTTGCGGCCCACACGAATCCAGCTTTAAGGTCTGATCGTTTGTACCTATACAGTTCTGCTTCTGCTGGTGTTTTTGGTATTGTTCTTGGCATAATTCTACTCCCCTTTCTACTCTCCTTATTTCGTCGTGTTCAAATCTTACCAAATTTCCGATTTTAAAACAATGCACTTCTCCTCGCGCCATCATGCGCTGGACGGTACTTTTGGAGCAATGCCAATGGTCAGCGAGCGTTTTAATGGTGTATGGTTTCATTTGTTTTGCTCAATATAAAAGAGGTGTAGACCGATCTGGTTCAAAAATGCTAATTCCGCAGACCAGCTTGGGTTGACATAATTAGCATGATAATGCGTTGCGCCTTCAACTTGACCAACTGTTGCACCGTCCAGCGCCAGCCGTCCAACACTGTACGCTACGTTCTTTGCTTCGATGTCGGTCATATCTTCAGTTTTGCCATCGCACCAATATGAAAACTGGCATCGGTCATGGACGGTATCGCAAACTGAAACAGTAACTCTGTTCAAAATCACGTTGGCGATAGCTAATTGACCGATAACAGGTTCACTACGCCCTTCAAAATATATAGCTTCCGCGATGCAGTCTACATCGGTCTGTATCGGGCCGGAGGCCCACGATGAAGCAAGCGTTGCACCTAGTAAGGCCCATGCAACAACAAGAAATAAGAATAGCTTTTTCATCTGCATCGCTCTCCAATTGTAACATCAGCGCGCCCAACCGCGTCTATTTGTTGCAAGTACAATCGCTCACCCTTTACCAAATGGCGGAATAAAGCGTACCCTGTACTGCCTTCTGAAGACGGGTTTTGCTGTACTGTGTGACATCCTACCCAAACAAGCGTTCCCGGCTCGTATGTCGGGGCGCAGCCGCTTATTAATAAAATGACTATTGCTGTTAATGTTCTCATCGTATGTTTTCTTTCAGTTAAAGAACTTACATCGCGACACAACGATGTAGGCTTTCCGGTCTAAGCAAATGTTGCGCATGAGCAATAAAGCGGCAGCGTTGATAAATTTATTATCACCAAGAAAAATTGTGGCCTTTCGAAATAAAATCAAAACTCATTAATGCCGTGCCAAACCAACTGAGTTAGGGTTGATGGCGAAAAAGCTATTTTTTGATTGGTAGCTTTGGCAGGGCCAGAACCGCGTCTTGGATACTAATATCGAGCGCGTCGAATTCCCGAAGGGCTTCGTATCGGGCCTCTTCTGCTACCATAGTTCCGTGGCGAGAGCGGCAAGCCTTTAGGGCTGATTTTCCATCTGTATAGAACCCCATAATATTCCAGCGATCCCTCTCACCCCCGGCCTTAGATTCAACCACATAATTCAAGCTATTGAATTGGCGAATACGGATATGCTTTTTGAAATAAAAATTTACTTGCGTAGTTTCACTCACGATACGAACCTCGACTTTAGCCGATTTGTTAAATCCATTCCGTTTTGATCAAACCGGCACTGGCCCAATTTCTTTTTCCAAAATTTGGGGTCTTTGCTGATTGTCGGCCAACCATCATTTTGCTCAATTAATTTGGGGCCAACTAAATCACGGCCATTTGTTTTGTACTGTTTTTTCATTTTTCTGCTCCTATTTATGATAAAATTCATTGAAGAGGCGTGGCGACTAGTGCTGCCGACAAGGGGAAGGAGAGAACCCCAACAGCCTTATCAAGCCACGCCTCATCAATGAATTCATCGTCGTTTATTTTGTCGAAATTATATTATAAATATGTTTCGTTTAAGTAAACACTTATTTCAAAATTAGAATGGTATTCTATGTAATTCTCGCAATTTATCGCGGAAACCATTGGCGTGACACATGAAAAAAGTTTCGCGCTGGTCGCTCGCCATCATCGAAATATCGCTTACGCCAATCTCAATTGAATACTCTTGAGCCAAATTCATACCGTAGCGATTCGCTTCTATTTCATCTGGTGTTGGATCAATCATCTTTTTATATTTCCTGTAAAATTCTGTTATTGAGTCAAGACATTCCATAGAGCAAGCGTGTACCATTTCCTTTTTGCCGGGGGGCTGGAAGCCGAAGCCCCTAGCTCCGGCATGGCAAAGCTGGCAGATCATCTTGAAATATCAGGCATCGTTATCACCCTTCACATAAGCATCTTGCGGCTCTGGGTATTTCACGAAAAGCTCGTCAACGATCTTTTGAAGAGCTTCGCGGTGAGCTGCAACATTTACGCTGGGCGGGCGGTCATCGGTACACATCCCCGTCATCTGAGCGTCACGCAGCACTACCAGAGAGCAAATTGCTTTCGTAATATGGCTTAACCCACAGTCAGGGTCGATGTCTTCACCTTCCCAAAAGTAATCAAGGTGGCGTTTAGCAGCATCGTAATAAACAGAAGTACGAATCCCAGCTACGCGATAATTATGGCGGCGATATTTCATTGCTCCCTCTAACATGCCTACTCCGACTTCGTGCAGGACGGGGAGCGGCACGGTGGACATTGGCGGCTTTTTAATGCCGATTGCGTCCTTTGGGTTGGTTTCTTTTTTGACTAGATCAGCTTTGTTATCGCGTTTATACATCGACCATCTTTTCATAAGGTTTCCTTCCAAAAAACTGAGTAGTTTTCTGATAATTCTTATCAAATAAATGCCACGCACAATTGTCAAACCCAACAGAATTTCCAAACCATTTCACGCGGCCTACACTTTGAATAATTTCGCAGTAGTCCAGATACGGCTCGGCTTGTTTTGTGTGACACCAATCACTATCGAAAAGCAACCAAACCGGAGCAAGGGACGATAAGTGATCAATAGCTTTGTGCAAAAACTTACGCTCCCAAGGGGGATTCGTAATAAACATATCAGCCTTGCAATCGAAGATGTCGAACACATCACCTTGAAGAATCCACCCAGCTTGCGGCTCGATGTCGTAAGCCCCAAGACAAACAGCGTTTTCGTCCAGTGCCTCAACAAGCGCACCGTCACCGGCCATTGGTTCTATATATGTTGTCTCTGGCGGCAAGTGGGGCAGCAATGCCTCAACAGCAGCCGGTGGGGTTCGATAGAAATCACGGGGCGAGCGGTCGAATTTTTTAAATGCTCTTTTTGTCATAGCTTGCCCGCGATTCCAGAAAGAACAATATCCGCAACTGCTTTTCGGCCCATGCCATCAAAGTGGAATTTATCTAAGCGATCGCGAGTGTCTTCGCTGATTCGAACAGCGATCTGGTCAAAAATGCCAGACTCTTTGCTGCCGGATTTCAGTATCCCAACTTTTTTATGGAACACCTCGATCAAACCAGCATACATCATACCTCGGATCGTCTTGGCTAAATTAGTTTTTGGATCGAACGACAGGCACAGACCTGTGTGAAAAGTAAAACGATCATTTTCAATGGCTGTCTTCATCCATGTCGTAAATTCTTTATTCTTCGCTGTTTTGAACTTCAAGATTTAAAACTCCACTGCTGTTATTTTTGTGTACTTGCCTTCGGCCTTGGTGCAAATCCTGATGGGCGATGGCAAATACTCGGACGCCCGTAAAGATTCTTCGATAGATGATGGTGGGGGATATTGCGGCATTCGCTGCATCCACCACTGATGTGCTTTTTGCAGAGCGAACCCGTGATGCTCAAAGCAAATCCATTCAGAAAAAGTTGTCATTCCGCATCTGTATGTAACGCGCAGCGACGGTATTCCGCCGTCACGCTTCTCATGCAGCGCATAAGTGACATTCGATACGTCTTTCCAAGCCGATACGATTTGCTTGGTAAGCAACGCATCTGTTGCTGCTTTTGATGACAGCTTGATTTCTCTTGGCGGAAATTCATGCCCACAACATGGGCAAAAACAAACCGCCGCGTGACAAATTTCAGCGCATCTTGGGCAGATTTTAACCGGGGCATCACCCGTCCCATCTGTCTCGTTCTTGTCCCTTACGTTCAAAGCATCGAGCGGCCCGTGGCGGGCTGTATTGCCAGCGAAATCGAGGATTAAACAATCCTCTTTCCCCTCGGCAAGGCGTAATCCTCTGCCGATCTTCTGAACGTGTAATCCAACACTTTGCGTTGGTTGCAAATCGCAGATCATATCAATGCCGGGACTATCAAATCCCGTTGTCAAAACCATTGCATTCGTTAATGCTTGGATTTTCCCCGACTTGAATTCACGGATAATACGCGCCCGTTCGGCTGGTGGCGTGTCGCCAATCACTGTTTCACAAGTGATCCCATATTCGCGGATTTCAGCGGCTACAGCTTCGGCGTGTTTCACACCAGCGCAGAAAGCAATCCAGCTTCCCCGATCTTTACCGTGCGCCACAATTTCGGTTACGGCTGATTGAGTTAATTCGTCGGTGTTAATGGCGGCTTCAAGCTCCGTCGCAATAAAATCGCCGCCGCGCTTATGCACGCCCGTTAGATCAAATTTTGTATCCATCGCCTTTGGTCGTGGCTCAGATAGATACCCTTGCTCGATCATATCGGCTACGTCTGCTTCAAAACAGATAGCATCGAACAGAGCGTCTTTGCCTTTGTGCAACATTCCCGTGTCGAGCCGGTAAGGTGTGGCGGTTAAGCCAACGACTTTTACGCTGGGATTCTTTGCTTTGAGCGCGTCAAGTGTGCGCCCATACATCGTGTCAGACTTGCGCGGGATTAAGTGAGCCTCGTCAACGATCACCAGATCAAACGCATCAATCTTGTCGATCTTCTTATGGATGGATTGAATTCCAGCGAACAAAATTTGGCTGTGCAGATCGCGCCGTCCAAGCCCAGCAGAGTAGATTCCCGCTGGTGCTTCTTCCCATATGGATTTGAGCGCGTCATAGTCCTGAGATATTAATTCTTTAACGTGGGTTAGAATTAAAATTCGTGTGTTCGGGTAGCTTTCAATAGCCCCTTTGCAGAAATCTGACAGGACGAGCGACTTGCCCGTCCCCGTTGGCAACACGATCAACGGCCAGCCGTCATTCTGCATAAAATACTGATATACAGAATCAACGGCTGCGCGTTGGTAATCTCTGAGTTGGATCATGCCGCGTACTCTTTCGAAACATCAGCACTACGAAGCTCTTTAGCTTCATCAAAAGCATTTTCGATATCGAAAAGAAGATCGCTAAGAATATCCACTTGCCATAATGAGTCGTGTTCAAAAAAGCGGTCTTTCAATTCAAAAGAAGCCTCGCCCGAACCTGCATCCAAAGTAATTGTGAAAAATTGATTTGCTCTATCTGCCATTTTATTTCTCTATTTCAATTTATTATTTGTAATAACCCACGCCCTGTAATCCCCCCGGCGTTCTGGGGAAATCCAATCTGCTCGCCCACTGATCCCAATCCCGAATTAGTGCTTTCAATTCATCGAACCCTCCTGTGACCCATTGCTGTTGCTCGCCACCCCAAAAGGTGCAGTATCGTGTAACAACCATTGATCGAGGATCGCCTTCGACAACGAAAACAACATTCCCGTTTGCCTTGCCATCTGCTGTAAGAGTTAAGTGTTCGAAAGCTATTATCTGCCCATCAGCAAGCCTCCCCCCCGGCCCCTTCCACTCCAACAGGCAGAGCTTCCCTTTTTTTTCGACCATGCCATCACAGTCACCAAAGTTGTTGCTTCCACCAAAGCAGACGGCAAATTCCTCAATTCTCGGACGCCGCACTTCGTTGAAGCATCCTGAGTCAGCGCACTTATGACGGAGCGGGTTGTATCCGTTAA
>Ga0307984_1000239_pt1 | contig 23945 bp, 18 predicted proteins | sample EllFjometageno78_FD_203169 | JGI IMG/M metagenome (GOLD analysis project Ga0307984, IMG submission 203169) | Marine microbial communities from Ellis Fjord, Antarctic Ocean - #78 | ecosystem: Environmental > Aquatic > Marine > Unclassified | place: Southern Ocean | collected 2014-10-09
ATATTCTTTCAAGTTAGGGTGATTAAACTCACCCATTTTCGCCATGCCGATTTTTCTCATGATATTCTCGGACTTGAGATTGTTTTTAGTGCAAGCGGAAAACACTTTCTTGAGATGTAAGTCCTCAAAAGCGAATTCTAAACATCTTTCAGCCCCCTCCGTGGCATATCCTTTTCCCCAAGCCGATTTCTTCAATCGCCACCCAATATCTGTAGCGGGGCTAAATTCTGTTTTATATCTCTGAAATGCCAACCCGACAAAACCGATTAACTCACACGTTTCTAAAATTTCAGTTGCAAAATATTGGTATCCGTGCTTGTCGTAATGGGCGATCAGACGATCTAGAAATTCGTCGGTCTCGTCAGTTGTCAGGGGTCTTGGAAAATGCTCCATAACATCCTTATCGGCATTTATTTCACCAAATTCATGAAGATCTTCCTTTGTCCAAACTCGAAAACCAAGTCTTTCAGATTTGAAAATGTATTTGGGGCTCATATTGGGTGTTGATTTCATGTTAAAGGTAATCGATTCTCAATATCGAATCGATAGGTGGTTTCTTCAGTTTAAGTTAAAGATTACTAAAGACCACTGGAGCCTAATCTACCACCACACAATAAAAAAAGCTAAGAATGAATCTTCACATTTCTGCCAACACAAAGAAGCTTGTTTTTCTTTAATACTTGTGTTAATGAAATTTTCCACACCTGCAAAGTCGGTCCAATTTTCGTTTTCAGAAGGGTTCATTCCCCACTCCTTTTTCGGTGGCAAATGATATTCTTTTGCTGAATTGTCTAAGCTGGCAAATGTTTCAAAACTGAAATAAAAACCACGAATGGCTTTTTCATAAATGGGACTGAAACTTCCTTTGTATTCATAAGGAATAAACAAGGAGACAAACAAACAAATGGCTTGAGAAACTTTGTCAATTTCTATATCGTTAAACTTTGCTTTAGCGCATTTGTGGTACAGCAAAGGCAATTGTTTTTGTTGTAATTTCTCCAACTTTTCTCTCAAAGAATCATTTCTATTGGGACCAATCCAGTTGTTAGTTGGTTTTGAAGAAATACTTGGGTCAAATAGATAAAACTTATAGGCTAATTCCAGATGGATGACCTGACTTGTAGCGATTTCTTCAATAATGAAATCGATTTCACCTATGGTTTTTTTGTCTTCAATGAGCTGAATATTTTCATAAAGCACCTGGTAGTTGGCAGATGATTTAATTAATTCAGACACAATTTTTTCTGCCAAATGACCCAATCTTATATTGGTGGGCAATTCAAATTCTAGATCATCGGCTAGCTCCAATTCTGACAAATTAAATGTGCGTAAGCCTGTAATCGAAAAGTCAAGACTGTTCGCTTTTAAAATTGACGCTATCCTTGACTTCGCATTCATTTCTATGTTTCTGTACGGTCTCTTTTGTTTTTCCCCCAAGCGATTACTTGTACTCCGGTTGAGTATTGCTTTTTGTTGGGTGAGTTTTTAATTAGCTTGTCGAATCTCGGATAATTCACCTCAACTTTTTTCAAGTCAACTTCATGAATAGGCCATTCTAAATGGTGAATTTCAAATTCGTTCATTGAATTTCCTGAATCTTGGAAAAGAGCATATCGTTCAGTTAGCCATTTGTCAAGATCCGTTTTTTGAGTAACGGCTTTCCCAACGTCAAATTCAACGTCAAATTCGTCATTAAACTTAGAGTTTGAAGATGTAAATTTATTTTCAGAGCGTTGCATTTTTGAAAAACGATAAGGAAGTTCAGACATTCCTTTTGCGATCTTACAAGACAACCTCGTTCCACCTTCGATGCTTAAAAAATAAACGCCTGTTTTGTTGTTTGACTTTATATAAGTCCGAATATTAATTTCGTCAAAATTTGAAATCGGAGGAAAAGCAGGTAGGTTTTTTGGGCGAATCTTTTCCATTGTAAAAGCAACAACGGATACCCAAGGCTTTCCTTCAAAAAGATCAATTTCTAATTCTTTCGGCACAAATTTTTGTAATTCGCTCAACTCCACTTGCCAATGAAGAAAGATTGAATGATTCCATTCTTGATAATACTTCCAACTTTCATTTGGGACTACCCAAGGTCTGTGATCTGTCGTATTTAATATTTCTCGTATGGTCATGTGTCAAATTAGATACAACGGTTGATATATATGCTTCGTTGTGCTTACTCTACTTCTATGATTGTTAAATCGTCCAGAATGAAATCAGATGTTTCATGATTTGTTTTTTTAATTCCAAACCATGAATTTCCAGACGGCGATGCAGTAAAAATAAATTCAAACAGTTCCGTGTCAAGGACTAGATTTACTTTACTCTCAAAGAGGACAGAATTATTGTCACCCAATACAAAATTATATCCGTCATTTTCAGTTTGATACTTAAAGGATACTTTGTATTTCTTATTTGGTTCAAACCTTAAATTTTGAGGAATAGTCTGAATGATTAGACCCATGGCATCTTCGTGTAATTTGAGTGACCATTTGCCATTTAGTACATCATCAACTTTTTTACCATTCCATCCTTTTTGGGTATATGGGCTATGTTTTTCTGCAAGATGTACTCGTGGATCATTCGCCCCCCCTGCTTCTCCTTTTACAAAAGGAAGTAATCCAGATGGGATGTGCTCAAAGTCTTCTTGAAAATAAATACTGTCGTTTTCGATTTTTTTGGTTGTTTTAATTACTCTGATATCATCATAAATAACGGCTGAATCGCCTTTGCTTGTATGAAGCACTAGGTTGATGTCCTCTTGATTTTTCTCCACATCAAAAAAGACATGCATTTTTTGCATTTTACTGCCATGCTTGCTGTCGGCGGCTATGTAATTCGTCCACAAAGAATGTGTTGTATAATTTTCATTTATACCAGTGCTTGACACAAGTCGTAATGTCGCTTTTCTATTCGCAGATGTTTGTACATATACTTCGGCGGAGTAAGAGCCTTTGGATAGATTGGGAAGGATTTGAGATATTGTCACATCCTCCTTGCTTTGATCAATATGTAAGGCGTATTGCCCAAGACTATCTCTTACCACATGCGCCTTGCTGGTATTGCTTTCCCAAGCGTCAAGGCCGCCACTATTGAAGCCCCCATTTTCTACGTGTGTGCCTTCTCCCCAATTTATTTGAGTATTGGTCTGTGGTTCTTTATACAGAACATAGGGCGTTTTTGCTTTTGCAGAAATTTCCAGGCTGCCATTGTTGGCTGTAATTTCTTGAATTAATGTTTTCCCCAAGTCACTTAATTCATACAGAAAGACGGTAGTCGCACCATCCCATGATGTAGGCAGGCTCCAATCTGTCGTACCTCCATCTTCATTCCAATGATAAAGTTTGTTTTCTTCGAGAGGACTCCAAGGCAATAAATAAGCATCGTCTTGATAAATTATTTTACTGTCTTTTGTGATGACTTTTTTACCAGATTGAGTTTTAACCACGACATCGTTCTTTAACAGAATAACATCTTCTTCCCATTTAAGAATAGGAAAATGCTGTAGGTATTTGGTAGGCAAATTGGTTTGGAAAGTGATGTCAATGCAATTGTCATAATTCACCCTTCCTTGCCAACCCTCGTAATCTACCATCTCCGCTCCTCCGAGTAGAGGGTGCTTGGCTATCCACGTGTCTTTTTGATGATTTCGAATGAAGCGCACAATTTTACTATTAAAACCTTTGATTTGTTTCCCACCATATTTATAGTCAACGGCCCAATGGTTCCAAACAGCATCATATTCTAAATCTTGCGGGAATTCTGTCGCGAGGATCAAGTCAAGAGAATTAATCTCATCTGCAACCTTTCGGCTATCCCAATTTCCTCTAGCATACCAGACATCCAAGTAGATAAAATCTAGATTTGGGACTTGGCTTTTTAACAAGCTCAATCGGTGATACCTTTTGTCATCAATTGCATCATTTCGCTTGTCTATTCGATAAGACTGATCTAGCCAATTCCATCCTAATTTCTCTTTGACCACCAATGATTCGCTAAACATTTGTGCTTCAGGATAAGACTCTGTTCCGTTGATATGCACTCCAATATCAGCATTGTATTCATTGGCTTTATCACAGATTAGATTCATTTCCTCTACACCACCTTGTCTCGTTCCAATGTATCCATAATCAGGATGGTTAGAATCATGCCCTTCCCCTCCGTAGCCTTTAAGGATGACAAACTGACCAAGTCCATCTGTATTTAAAAACATCCTTTTCGTTTCGTCTAATGACTTTGAAAATGGATTCGTGGCCTGACTTGCAAAATTCATAGGAATTCTAAAAACAACCCAGTCTTTTACTCTTTCCACTCCATAGGGATTGTTCATGATTCGTCTAAAGGCGATAGCTCCATCTTGCCAATCTAATTCCGTGTCGCCATTGGCGTCATCTGTCAGAATTATTTTCACTTGTGGCAATTGGCTTGTGTAGTTGGTTCTCTCTGCCCGATACACCCATGAACCACTCCAAAGACTTGTGTAAACAACGCTATTCTTTTTATAGGTGTTTTTTATAATTCTGTTGTTGTCCGTTTTTTCTTCAACGGCATTAGTCCATATAGTGGCAGAAAGATCCTGATTAGATAAGATGCCATACAAGAACCCTTGGGGTACAGTGTCTAAAAATGTTTTGTTGTTTAATTTTTGAAAAACGTCTCCGTCATTGTTCCCAACTGCGGTAAACATTTTAGCTCCTGCGAAACTTGCATTTTTTTCTTTGGATGAAATCGTTAACAATGCATGATTTGGAAAAGCAATGGTATTTACCTGAAAATCTCCAGACTCTTGAATTTCAACGAATTTCAACTCCACAATATCATCAACCACTTCGATCTTCACGCTCAGCAAAACATGAATGTCTTCGAGAGTCATAGTGTACAGGATCGAGTTTTCCTTAACAGAGGATGTTACATCAGGAGAAAATTCTATTCCGTTGATTAAAACAATTCTATTAGTTGAGGCATTTCCGTTTAAAACTGCATTGTTTTTAAGTAATTTGTATTGCTTAATTGCGGGGAATTCTGAATCAACTGTTAGAACTAACTGTCCAGAGCCAATAGAGGTGTATTGTGTCGATTGAGAATAGGTGATTAAGGGCAATATTGCAGTCAGCAGTAAGTATATAAATTGTTTATTCATTTCTTATAAATTAATTAGACCTTAAAGATCTTCTTCCTTCATCTGGCTTTAATCTTTGTATCTGAAAACTTATTTTATTGCTTCCGTTGATCGGTCGGCTCATTCAGTGATCCACTCGGAGTGGAATAAATGCCAATATAGTCATTCTTTTTATTTTGGGTTATTTATGTTCTATAAATAACTTGAAGAATGTGATTATTCCATACCACCTTTTTAGAATGCTTATCTTTACCTAATGGCAGGAAGAAGTTCAAACAATGACATCAAAAGTTTACGTACAAACTCACACTATTTAGAGGTGATTAATACGTTCGCTTCGGAGTTGCTTAAAACAAGAACTACTGATGAAATTGTTTGGGCCGTTGCAAAGCACGCAATCGCAAAATTAGGGTTCATAGATTGTGTGGTCTATCTGTTCGATGATGACAACGAATTCTTATTGCAGCGTGCCGCTCACGGACCCAAGAACCCCATCGCTTTTGACATTAAAAACCCGATCAAACTGAAAATCGGTCAGGGAATTTGTGGCAATGTTGCTTTAACAGGATTGCCAGAGCTAGTGCTAGACACTTCAACCCACGAGAAGTATAGGATAGACGATGCCACGAGGTTGTCTGAAATAGCCGTTCCAATTCTGTCTGACGGAAAGGTTCTGGGGGTTATAGATTCTGAGCATCCTAAAAAAAACTTTTACACCCAAGAAGACCTGCGCATTCTTATAACAATTGCTTCGATGACCTCTTTTAAGCTGGTGGAAGCGGATGTCCAACATCAACTTCTACAATATCAGGATCAACTCGAGGAATTAGTTCAAATACAAACTCAGGAATTGCACAGTACTATTGAAAAGCTTCATCTCAGTAATTTTGAAAAAGAGAATCTTCTTACAGACATTACTGATAGTATTTCTTATGCAAAAAACATTCGAAGATTGGAAAGGCACTTTGGAACAAATTGACGACGTTTGTGTGATTGGGGTTCGCGTTTAGCAAAGAGCACCAGTATTATTCATTCAAGAGCAGTAGTAAGTAGTGTCCTGCAGACCAACTAAAGTTCTCTGATTCTAAGCCCTCCCCTGTAATAGGTTGGTAATTTTCTCTAATTGAAGTTCCTTTACCAAGAACACCTTCCGCATTATGTATGAGTTTATATGTGGCCTTGTAAGCTTCTTCATGGTAACCATAATTGTGTAAACCCACTACGCCAAAGTAGGCCTGGTCTAACCACAGAGGTCCTCTCCAATATCCTCTGTCAGGATTAAAGCTTGGATGATTGGCGCTTAGTGTTTGAAAAGGGACTTTAGTGTTAAAGAAGTTGGGATTCATCATATTGTTTTTAACAGCTTCTGCTTGTTTGTCTGTTGCTACGTTTGCCCACAAAGGAGTCCAACCCTCGCAACCCATGACCTGAATAAAGTCCTTTCCATCAATAGAAGTATCATAAAACCAACCCGTTTTTTCGTCATAAAACTGTTTCTGAATTTTTGTTTTTAAATCTTCTGCTTCAGCACGATATACTTTTGCATCTTCATTTTCTGCGATCATTTCTGCAATCTTCAGCAAGTAGATTTTTTCAGCATATAAGTATGCATTTAGGTCCACACTTTCTTGATTTAAAGAAAAAACCTTTTGAGCACTTTTAACCATTTCACTGTGATCAAAACGTACTGCATTGTCCATTCCACTTTCCCATTTTGCTGCAACTAAAGTTCCATCTGTAGACCCATATTCGCAGAGGCTATCTTTGTCAAAATCTCTAAACGTGTACCACCAGTTATGTTGCTTCACAATTTTAGGATACATTTCTTTGAGAAAATCAACATCTCCATCCTGAGTATAAACCTTCCATACAGCCCATCCTGAAAGTGGTGGCTTGGTGTTTCTATAATTGTGATTTTCTATCGTTGTATCTCGGTATATACAATCTACAATAAATCCATTGTCTAGTTGAAAATCGTACATCGCTTTTATTTGGCTTTTTGCCAATACTGTGTTGTAGTGTGAAACTGCTACGGCATGTTTCCAACTGTCCCATGCCCAAAACCCTAAAAACCATTTGTAATGATAGCTAGGAAATATACCTGCATGCTTTAATTCTCCAGCGGGAATTCTAGTATTGTTTTGTAAAGTCAAAACGGTTTTTGCGACCAAATTTTTGTACGTACTGTCTCGCCAGTTCGTGTCTAGCTTGTTGTTTAAAGCTGAAAGTTGCTTTGTTTTTTCTTCTATCCGGTGCTGTAATTGTCTTTGAGGATTTTTAGCGGATAATTCTAATTCTTTTTGTTCAAGAACAGCATCATATTCAGGGAAGATAAATGTGTGGGCGATTGTTAAAGTTGTTGTTTCATCGACTTCCAGTTCGATGTCTTTTAAAGAAATAGAGTAGGAAGAATCGGTCTTGCTTATATTTATTATTACACCTTCAAAAACTTGGATGATCCCTTTGGCAGTACTTCGTTCAGTTTTTAAAGAGATTGTATTCTCTTCTTTTGTTATTTTCAATCCGGTTGAGAAGGCAGTTCCATGCCAATCGGGTTGTAGGGTAATCGCTTGATTTGATAAATTGGTTATTTGAGTTGTGATGATTGCAGAATGGGGAGAATTGAAAAAAAGATTCTGTTCGATCTTAAGTTTTTCGTTTTCTAAAACTTGTTTTAAATGACTGTTGTAACTTGTTTGTGAGCTGGAGAAATCATCTAAGTCAAGCTTTTCTTGTGTTCCTTTGTGAATCAATTCTAAGTGACTTAATGCTTTACTGCTCCACTCTCCTTGGCCTTGTGTCATTAAAAAAGGACCGGAAAAGCCCAATGTTTTTTCTTCTTCACTAGAAAAGCCATACCCAAACCAAGCTCCACGGTCGGAAAAGGCAAGTGATGATCTATCTCCTGGAGAGGAAGGTGTTCCGCTGTAATCTAAGATATTCGAGGGAAGAAAAATCGAAACTGAATCTTCCGTGTTTGGCAAGCTCTGACAACTGAAAAAGAATACCGCAAGGCATAAATAAATGAAGAGGTTTTTATTTTTCACGTTCGTTCAATGAATTGTATCAGACATCTCATCAGCTATTGGTTTTTAGCTGTTTTTAGTGTCGTTTTAATTTTTTGAGATGTAATTAAGCTTAAAAGAACAAAAAGTGTGAATGAATAAAATCCGAAAAGTAGATTCGATTTATTCGTTGTTAACACATCTAAATTGGTCGTAAGATTCTCGAGTTGTATAAGTTGTTCAGAGATGATCCCATCAAATCCTATGTATGCCATGAAAATAGCCATAACCATCACATCTGCCATTGACCATTTGCCAGATTTCAACACCATAAAGGAGATAAAAGGATTGGTTCTAGACTTTACATTTTGCATATAGATGACGGAACTAATCATTTTAGAAAATGGAAATAACACGCTAAATGTAAGAACTAGAAATCCAACTGCAATCAAATCGATTCTGCTCTTCATGATCAATAGACCCACGACATCTAAGATACTTTTACTCTTATAATAGAGCACTTGATCTAAGAATTCAACTTCTTCCCCAAGCAGGTAGAATGTCATTTCTGAGATCCGAGCATCAATTTCTATCATTGGAAGTAAAATTCCGAGGAATAGGAATATTAAGCTAATGATTAAACCAATTGATAATTCGTATACTTTGACAATCTTCATAAAAATAATCAATAATGAAAAAGCTAAAGCTATGATTACTAATATAATCTTGTAGGTTTGACTTTCCGATTCAATCTGCTGGATTTTTACTTCAAGATAATTCTTAGTAGATTTTATGTCTTCTTGATTATATCGATCTAATATATTTAAAACCTGTGAGTAGTCGGTTGCTGAAAAAGTCTTGTCAGCATATTCATTGAGCTTATTTATTAGATACTCTTGAATTGCCACTCTATTTTCTTCATCATTCAGGAAACCCAATATTTGATCTGTGAAAATCGGTATGTCCTCCTTGATTTTTCCAAAAGTGCCAGTTAAATTAGCAATTCCGCCTTGTAGAATTCCAAAAACACTCTCAGATTTCTTATCATAGTACCTCTCTTCAAGCTCATCTATCGCCACTGTTAATAGAGTAGAAATCTTCGCTCTCATTCCCTCTCTGTTGATGTCATCAAGATTGAAATCTTCAATCTTTTCAGTCATAATTTTCGCTAAAATCAATTTCCATTCATCGACGTTGAATAGACCGTATTTAATTTTAGAAAGTTCAATTAAATCTTGCTTGAGCTGTATTTTTATTTGTTCTTGCTCGTATGTTTTGAATGCAACATATCCTGAAGATATCAGTATAAGAACAAGTACTACATGTCGTAAGATTTTCATTTCTTTAATTTACGTATTAAGTATCAATTTACAAAAATGAAAGAACAGCCGAAAAACAGAGACTACAAATAAATATTTTTATAATCTTCAGAGTCATTCCCAATTGATTAACTCAATCTGTTGCAATACCGAAGTGTTTAATCTCTTCGAATGTCATCCAATGGATGTCGTTCGCCGGCGCAGAATTTATTGTAAAGAAGTAAAATTCTCTAGCTTCAGAATCTGTCATACCTACTGATTTGTAAAAATTAATGTATAAATCATGCTCAATGGCATCAACCTTTAATTCAGTGGGAACTTTATTACCTCCAGCGGGTTAAAAGCCGTTACTTCTTGTTTTGTTGGTCCACCTGTTGTTTCGGTTGATCTTACAACTCCTATTGATGGTGTTGGGTTAGATATTTCTGATTTTTTTATCAAACTAGACCATTTGTCAATGGCTCCAAATTGATTACCGAGTACTTCCCAAACATCTTCAATGGACTTGTCAATTTTTAATTCTTTAGTTATTTTCATGATCTATTTTTTTTAATTTAAGGCCACAACCTTTAATTCAGTTGAGGTGTTGTTATAAACGTGTTTTCTTTCATGATTAATCCTTGAATGTTTTCATTGGAATTAATCAGCCTTTTGGGAGGCCAAGTATAATCGTTGTCCGACTCCAGATAAGAAAAATATAAATTTCCATAACCGTTACTTTCAAATGTGTTATTCTCCAGTTCAAGTTGTTTTCCTTGAAAAATAACCCCATAAGAACTGTTTTCGTGAATATTGGAGTTTTTAACTTTTAAGCGATCAACGTAGTATGCCGCCACACCGACAATACCACTTCCATTTAAATCACAATGATCAATAGAAATATTTTTTGAATGTTCTATATGGATTACATTCCCGGTACACCCCATTGGACCACTGGGATCTAGATGTGTAGCATGAAAGTTTTTTAACGTTATGTTTTCAGAGTTTTCGATGTAAATAACATCACTAACTAAAGAGTTCGCTGACAATTGGGCTCCAGATCCTTCAATAATTATATTTTTCTGACCCACAATTCGAATAGGTTCGTTTAATTCATATAGTATGTTTTCAAGTATGATTGTAGTATCTGAATGAATATCAGGAAAGGGGTTGTTTTCTATTTTTGTGAATGAATCTGTTATTGTGATGACACCTTGAGGATTGATCTCATAAAACTCATATTTATAGTTTCTTATGATGTTACATCCGAATTCTATTTCATTTCCTTTTGGATCATATTTCGGCGTGATTTCCTCAGTTACTCGAGTGATTTGAAATGTTGTGTGACTAATTATATCAAGATCATTCCATCCACACCCTTCACATTCGTTAGGGCAATCACAGTCTGTGTAGACCTCTACAACGTCAATGATTTTACCTTTGTAGTTAAATGTACTTACCATTTTAATAAGGCAGGGAGAACCACAACTGCAATAAGACTCAACAATGAAAACCGAATCCAAAGTTGTCACCTTTTTTATTGCCAAATCCATTTGATCGCATAACGATAGACTCTCATCATCAAAATGCGATTCACAGATTTGGTTCAGTATTTTAGAGTCCATTTCAGCAGACACGAAAAACGTTTGCGTGCCGTTTGACGAATCTTCTTTCCGATCTAATTCAATAATTTGATGCGAATTGATTTGTTTTGGAATCTCCTTATTTTGATTGCCACTTGTACATGAAGTTATCAGCATGGAGACTACAAGAGAAAAGATAATTTGCTTCATTTGATTCTTGTTGAACTGCTAATATAACAATTTCTTTGATTCCTTGTTGCTGCTAAGAGAAGCGAAACCCGGTCGCGATTCCCTTTTCCACCCCTGATGGTAATCATCTTCTTTCGTGATCGACATCTCCCTTTTTTAAATTGAGGAGTTCAGATCTTCTTAGACTGAATACAATCAGAATGAAGATTAAACAATGTGACTTTGTGCCTGATAGATATAAATTTATTTTCGTTCCTCTAAGTTTATAAACAGAGATATTCAATCTACACGACGATGAAGTAAATTTGCGATATGGGAAACAATCAAGAAACGCCAACTGAACGACTTAAGAACATGCGGGCCGAAGCTCTCCTGGGAGGAGGGGAGAAGCGTATCGAAGCCCAACACGCAAAGGGTAAACTCACCGCTCGAGAGCGTATCAGTTTACTTCTAGATCCGGGAACTTTTGAGGAATTGGGGATGCTCGTAACACATAGATCAACAAATTTCGGGTTGGATAAGCAGAAGTTTTTAGGGGATGGAGTTGTTACAGGTTACGGTCAAGTAAATGGCAGACTCATCTATGTTTTCAGCCAAGATTTTACTGTATTGGGCGGATCACTTGCCGAAGCCCATGCTGAGAAGATTTGTAAAATTATGGATCTCGCTCTTGAAAATGGAGCCCCAGTAGTGGGGTTGAACGACAGTGGGGGAGCACGGATACAGGAGGGAGTTGTGAGCCTGGGTGGATATGCAGACATCTTCCACCGCAATGTTCAGGCCAGTGGTGTCGTGCCTCAGTTGTCACTTATTCTTGGACCGTGTGCGGGAGGAGCAGTATATTCTCCGGCACTTACAGACTTTACGTTTATGGTGGAGGGGTCTTCATATATGTTTGTGACTGGACCCAATGTGGTGAAAACTGTGACGCACGAGGTAGTTACTTCAGAAGAACTTGGAGGAGCGAAAACCCACGCAACGAAATCTGGAGTCACCCACTTTACAGCTCCACATGAAGCCGCTGCGATAGATCAAGCAAAGCAGATTCTTGCTTTTCTACCCCAAAACTGTGAGGAAAACGCAATGCATGTAACTTACTCTTCTCTTGAATCCGAGAAGCGTGAAAAGTTAGATTCTATCATCCCTGAAAATGCTCAGAAACCTTACGATGTCCGTGAGGTGATTTCGGAACTAACAGATGAGAATACTTTTTTAGAAGTCCAAAAAGACTATGCGGAAAACATCGTGATTGGATTCGCTCGTTTGGCTGGCCGTTCAATAGGTATTGTAGCGAACCAACCAGCATTCCTCGCCGGAGTGCTAGACATTCACGCTTCGAAGAAAGCGGCAAGGTTTGTTAGAACGTGTGACGCCTTTAATGTGCCTCTTCTCGTTTTAGAAGACGTACCCGGATTCCTTCCAGGAACTGACCAAGAGTGGAACGGGATAATTACAAACGGAGCGAAATTACTTTACGCTTTCTCTGAAGCAACTGTCCCAAGAATTACTGTAATTACTCGCAAGGCATATGGCGGTGCATACGATGTAATGAACAGTAGGAATATCGGTGCAGATATGGTGTACAGTTGGCCCACGGCAGAGATTGCGGTGATGGGGGCGAAGGGAGCAGCGGAAATTATTTTCCGAAAGGAAATTTCCGGAGCGAGTGATCCTGCAGCGAAGCTTGCGGAAAAAGAGGCTGAATACGCAGAGCTATTTGCAAACCCATATAACGCAGCAGGTCGTGGTTACGTAGATGAGGTGATTTCCCCTTCGGATACTAGAGAAAAGCTGATTAAAGCCTTCGAAATGTTAAAGAATAAGGTTAGAAACACACCTAGAAAAAAGCACGGGAACATCCCAATGTAGAAAAAGTATTTTCTTAGCAAAGTTTAGCTCTTTACCCTTTTTATAGAGCAACCCACTGCTTTGGTCGAATTGGTTTTGATTCGTTTTCCTTCTGCGGCGCGAGAGATCGCATCTTTAAGAAAATGCTCTTCCACTTCCTCAGCACTATCTACACTGTCGTCGATAGATCCCTTGTAAATTAATTCTAGATCAGAGTTGAAGAGGAAAACGTGAGGTGTTGTGCGAGCTCCAAAGTTGTTTGCGAGCTTGCTTTCTTCGTCTAGAACATATGGCGCAAGATATCCCATTTCCATAGCGTGACTTTTCATTTTCATGAAGCTATCGCTGTCATCCCTTCTTGCAGCATTTGAATTCACGAGCAATGTTCCAAATCCATTTTCAGCTGCCAACTCGATGATTCCATTATATCTTCCTTCCCAACCTTCTGTGGTTTCTCCACGCCCCACTACAAATGGGCATGAGTTACAAGTAAAAATCACCAAAGTTCCATTTTCTTTGTTCATGTCATTGATAGACACTTGCGAACCATCGATATTCATCATTGCGTATGATGCCGAAGGGGCGATATCGCCTATTTCAAGTGTGTTTTCGGTTTGGGCATAGCCTGAAAACGAAACACTCAGACAGAGAAAAAGCGCACTAATAAAGCAGACGGGGGCAGTTATAAAATTCTTCATAAAGCGAAGGTAGGCAGAACCTACTTAATAAGTAACGCGTCACCGTAAGCGTAGAAACGATAGCCTTCTTTTATAGCCTCGTTGTAAGCTTCCATAATCAAGTCGTGACCCGCAAATGCTGATTGAAGCATGAGGAGTGTTGACTGTTGAGTGTGAAAGTTAGTGAGAAGACTATCTGCAACGCGGAAGTCATATTTAGGGAAAATAAACTTATTCGTCCAACCTTTATATGGCTTCAGAGTATTCGTTGTGCTTACAGAGTTCTCCATGGCACGCATCGATGTAGATCCGATAGCACAGATGCGTTTTCCTTCAGCTTTCGCTCGGTTAACACGCTCTACACAAGCGTCCTCGATTATAAGCTGTTCGCTATCGACTTTGTGTTTGGTAATGTCCTCAACTTCCACTTCTCGGAATGTCCCCAGACCGATATGAAGGGTGATGTACGACATATCTACGCCCTTAATCTCCATGCGTTTCATCAATTGCTTAGAGAAATGAAGTCCTGCAGTTGGTGCTGCAACAGCTCCTTCAGTTTTAGCGTAAATAGTTTGGAATCTTTCGATATCAATATCTTCAGTTCCGCGTTCTATGTAACGTGGAAGTGGAGTTTCTCCGAGTTCTACAATCTTCGCCATAAACTCTGCTTTACTTCCATCGAATAAAAAGCGCAATGTTCTTCCTCTTGAAGTTGTGTTGTCGATAACCTCAGCTACAAGCTCATCGCTCTCTCCGAAGTACAACTTGTTTCCGATACGAATCTTTCTCGCTGGATCAACAAGGACATCCCAAAGCATCGCTTCTTCATTTAATTCACGAAGTAAGAAAACTTCGATAACGGCTCCGGTCTTCTCTTTGTTTCCATATAAACGAGCAGGGAAAACCTTCGTGTCGTTTGCGACGAAAACATCCCCTTCATCAAACATTCCAAGAATATCCTTGAACATTTTGTGTTCAATTTTTCCAGTTTTGCGATCGACAACCATCATTCGGCTATCGTCACGATTTTCTAGGGGGTATTGTGCAATTTGTTCGGTCGGAAGATCGAATTTAAAGTGCGAAAGCTTCATTCTTTGAGCAGCCATAATACAAGAGTTTTTTTGATGCGAAATCTGAGCGCGCGAAACTAATCAAAAACAGTATACAAGTCAAGTATTTTTAGCTATTTTTTGCAGTTGGACCGCAATACTTGACAGCATCGAGTAATTCAGTTAAATCCCATGAATTTTCAGCCGTGAAATCTCCGCTCCTCGTCCGCCTTAAAGCGGTCAAAGTTCCCCCAACATTTAACTCCTTACCGAGGTCTCTTGCGAGGGCTCTTATATACGTTCCTTTTGAACAAACCACCTTGAAATTCACATCTATCACGCTGTGATTGTCGATATCACCCCCACCAACTCTGTCAACAACGTTTTTATTAAACGAGTTAATTTCAAAAGAATTTACGGTGACCGCCTTAGGCTTTAAGGCGACTGTTACACCTTTTCTAGCAGCCTTGTAAGCAGTCACACCATCCACTTTTTTTGCAGAATACTGTGGAGGCATTTGGTTTAGATTGCCAATAAACTTAGTTGAAGCTTTCTCAATAGAACTAGAGTTAAGGGTATCTAAAATGATGAGGTCACAATAATTATCTACCTCCGTTTCACTGTCGAAGGAAGGTGTAGTAACTCCAAGACGAATGGTGCCTGTATATGTTTTTTGCTCAGCTTGTAGTATGTCAATAGTCTTCGTTTTACGTCCCGTACAGATCACCAAAACACCTGTTGCTAACGGATCTAAAGTGCCAGCATGCCCTACCTTTATTTTCTTAATGTCAAAAGTGTGCCTAATCGTACCTCTCAACTTATTTACGACATCAAAACTGGTCCAGTTTAATGGTTTATCGATGACTAGAACCTGACCTTCAAGAAAGTCGTCTAGTGTATTAAAATGTTTAGTAGGCCCCATTTTATTTTTGATTTCTTGCCTTTTCGGCCACTTTTCTACCACTTGTCATTTCAGCAGCTTCTGAGGCAGTCATGCCTGCCATATCTTCAAAAATACCCAACACTATCCGAATTGAATTTATATTTTCGATTCTTAATCTAAGGGCTCCATTTCGCTGATACATACTTGCATCACGTGAATTTTCCTTGAGGTAATTTAATACCCTAGCGAACATAGGTCCTTGGAAATAAGGGCTTTTCTCTTCACTTACAAATGCCGCAATTAGTTTTCCGGCTTTTAGAATCACTTTCTCCATCCCCAATATTCTAGCAACCCACCTGAGTCGCATAGTGAGTAGTAATTCCTCGGTTTCTGTAGGCAAAGGCCCAAACCTATCTTCCAACTTTACTCTGAAAGCCTCCAATGCGTGCTCACTATCAAGCCCGTCTAGTTCTCTGTAAAGTGTTATTCTTTCGGGAATGTCACTAATATAATGGTCGGGGATTAACAATGAAAAATCAGTTTCCAAGATGGTTTCCTCAACATATTTACCGGTTTCTCTCCTTTCCTTCTCGAAGAGGTCGTTAAATTTCGTTTCTTTCAATTCATTTACGGCCTCCGCTAGAATCCGTTGGTACATTTCAAATCCGATGTCAGAAATAAACCCACTTTGTTCCGCACCAAGTAGATCTCCTGCCCCTCGAATATCGAGATCTCTCATCGCTATTTGAACTCCACTTCCTAAATCGCTAAATTGTTCTAAGGCCTGCAGTCTTTTTTTAGATTCTGAAGGCAATGTGCTTAAGGGTGGGGCCATTAAATAGCAAAAGGCTTTCCGATTAGACCGACCGACCCTTCCACGAAGTTGGTGTAAATCACTTAAACCAAACTTATGCGCATCGTTTATTAAAATGGTATTTGCATTGCTGATGTCTATCCCGCTTTCAATAATGGTGGTGGCAATAAGTACATCATATCCCCCTTCAATAAACGTAGCCATCACATTTTCAAGCTCCTTTCCCTCCATTCTTCCATGACCTATTCCAATTCTAATATCGGGTAACAACCTCTGTATAATTCCCGCAACTTCTTTAATGTTAAGGATTCTATTGTGTACGAAATACACCTGACCTCCACGACTCACTTCATAACTAATGGCATCCCGAATGAGCTCTTCGCTGAACGAAGTGACGACAGTTTCAACGGGGTGACGGTTAGGTGGAGCAGTACGAATGATACTTAAATCACGTGCTCCCATCAACGAAAACTGCAAAGTCCGGGGAATGGGAGTTGCAGTAAGTGTCAAAGTATCCACATTTTCCCTCATGGTCTTCAGTTTATCCTTCACCCCCACGCCAAACTTCTGCTCCTCATCAACCACCAGTAGACCCAAGTCTTTAAATTTTACTTTCTTGCCTACAATAGCATGTGTTCCGATTAATATATCGACTTCACCGGATTCAACTTTGTCTAGGGTTTCACGAAGCGCTTTTCCAGTCTTGAAACGATTGATGTAGTCAACCGTCACCGGAAAATCTTTAAGCCTACGTGTGAAACTCCGTGCGTGTTGCATAGATAGAATCGTCGTCGGAACAAGCATTGCGACTTGTTTTCCATCGGTTGCAGCCTTAAAAGCCGCACGAATAGCAACCTCAGTTTTTCCGAACCCCACATCTCCACACACAAGCCTATCCATAGGAATGAGTTTCTCCATATCCTCTTTAACCGCCTTAGTTGTAGTGTGCTGGTCCGGGGTGTCTTCAAACATAAAACTTGCCTCAAGTTCATGCTGTAAATAGCTGTCAGGGGTAAAGGCAAACCCTTCGGCGGCTTTTCGCTTGGCGTAAAGATGTAAAAGATCGTAAGCGATTTGCTTGACACGAGATTTCGTTTTGGCCTTTGTCTTAGCCCAAGTTGCAGTCCCAAGTTTATTCACTGAGGGAGCCATTCCTTCCTTAGATGTAAATTTAGAAATACGATGTAAAGAATGTATGCTTACATAAAGCACATCTCCCCCTTTATATGACAGCCTTATTGCTTCCTGTTCTTTGCCATTCACCTCAATCTTATGAAGCCCAGAAAACTCACCTATTCCATGGTCGATGTGCACCACAAAATCCCCCACTTCTAAAGACATTAACTCCTTAATTGTAAGTGCTTCCTTGCTTTTCCTAAAGCCGTCTTTGAGACGGAACCGGTGATATCTATCAAATAACTGATGGTCTGTGTAAACGAGAACTTTTAAATCTTTATCTACAAACCCTCCACTTAGTTCCATGGGGATAGGTGTGTACGGAACGTCCGGACTTTTCTCACCATTTTTATCCTGCCTATCAGTAAAAATATCATGAAGCCGCTCCAGTTGAGTGGCTTGTCCTGATACGATCACATTCACATATCCATTTCGATTGTTTGCAATGAGGTTCGTTGCGATCATGTCAAAATGCTTGTTGAATGCAGGCTGTTCAGTCATTCCATAGGAAATGGTCAACCTATCGGAAAATGTTTTCCCTCCACCGAATTCAACTACTGAAAAATCTTCGATGAGACTTTTAAAAACCTCAGGATCTAAGTAGAGCTCAGATGGTGGAGTCCTTTTTGTCTCACCCACAAGGCGTTCGAAATGAGCAGTTGCCTTTTCTAATTCTTTTTGCAGGCCAAGTTCGCAACCCTTCACATCGGTCATCCAAATCACAGAATCCTCAGGTATGAAACTAAAGAAGGCTTCCCAGCTTTCATGAAGCGTTTTATTTCCCACATTGGGGACGATTGTAGCCCTCGTTAGCTTGCTTACACTAAGCTGAGAAACGGGATTGAATTTACGAATGCTTTCTATCTCCTCTCCGAAAAACTCTATTCGATAAGGGTGGTCGAAAGAATAGCTAAAGACATCAACGATCCCACCTCTCATGGCATATTGACCAGGCTCATAAACAAAATCCACTTTTTCAAAGCCATATTCTAAGAATACTTCATCTAAGAAGTCGAGCGTAAATGAGTTGCCTACATGAATAGCAAAGGTTTGCGCACTCAGCTCTTTTTTGGTAATCACCATTTCACTTAAAGCGCCAGGGTAGCTAACGATGATACACCCTTCTCCACCTCGGTTTATTTCATTTAGAACTTCGGCTCTCTGTGCGATATTGGCATTCTCAGTTATTTCTTCCTGATAGGGCACCCTTGCTGAACGGGGAAATAGAAAAACGGGTCGTGGATTTTCGACTAAGATCTGCTCTAAGTCGTTCATGAAATATGCGGCCTGCTCCTTATCGTCAAACACGAATAAATGAGGTCTCTTTTTAACGCCTTCTTTCAGCTCATTTTCTAATACTCCTGCGGCAATCAATGCAAGACCGGAACCCACTACTCCTTTTAATTCAATCTTGTTAGATTTGTCCTTTAGTGCACGAAGTAATGTGCCAGTACGATTATCGCAGCGGTAAAAATTTAGAAGGTCGTCCGTTCTCATTAAGCTTTTTAAGAACGATAAAGATAAGCTTACTTTTCTGCTTGTTGAAACTTCAGAAATGCTTCAACTAAGTTTTTATTTCCAACATAATACGGCACCCGTTGATGCAAGTCTGTTGGGGTTTTGTCTAAAACCCTTCCATGATCATGAACTGCAAGACCACCAGCTTGTTCAGCAATAAAGGCCAAAGGAGAACACTCGTAAAGCAACCTTAATTTTCCATCTGGTTTATCTTTGAGAGAAGGGTAGAGGTAGATTCCCCCGTGAATAAGATTTCTGTGAAAATCAGAAACCAAAGACCCTATGTAACGGGCTCTGAAATCAGCGTCCGTATTCTCTCTACAGGATTCAATAAATAATTTGGTTGGATTTGAACACTTACTAAGAAGAGCGTCGTTTACAGAATAAATCTTTCCAACATCTGGAAATTTCATACTTGGATGAGACAGGAAAAATTCACCTACCGCAGGGTCAAGTGTAAAGCCGTTAACCCCTGATCCAGTTGTGTAAACTAACATAGTGGAAGAACCGTACAGGATATACCCTGAAGCAACCTGTGCAGTTCCAGCTTGAAGGAAATCTTGCTTGTTTAAGGGTTCACCCATCGGTGTTTGGCGACGTTGAATACTGAAAATTGTACCAATACTTACGTTAACGTCAACGTTCGAACTTCCGTCAAGAGGATCTATAAGCACGATGTACTTCCCGGATTTTCCACGGTCACCACATAAAAAGGGCTCTTCTTGTTCCTCGGAACCAATTCCAGCAACGGATCGACCCGCACTGAGAATCCTCATAAAAGTCACATCGGCAAACACATCTAATTTTTGCTGATTTTCATCTTGAATGTTTGTGGATCCCGCCTCTCCTAAAATACCTGCTAATCCGGCTCGGTTTACTTGGTGATTTACAATTTTCGACGCAACTCCGATATCGGTTAGCAGTCTCGTAAGTTGGCCTGAGACAAACGGGAACTGCGCCTGACTATCCATAATAAACTCCCCAAAAGTTGTCGCCTTGCTCATTTCAAGTGCTTTTTTTTTCGATTCAAATAACTAAATAAATCTGTTGTAAAGTTACGCCAGCTAAGACGATGTAGGTATCAGTGCGATAGCGAGTATATGAAATTTTTTGGGACTGAGTTGTTCAGCCCGCTGTTTCAAAAATTCTTTTGGGATCATTTCTTCAGCAAAACCAGCACTAGTTAATGCATTTCTAAGCGTTTTACGCCTTTGGTTAAAAGCGCCTTTTACAACTCTTTTTAAGTGTAGAAATGAGCAGCCCGGGTCTATCATATCGTTTCGAAGTAGTCGGATCACTCCACTTTTTACTCTTGGTGGAGGGTCAAAGGCGTCCTCGTCAACTGTGAAGAGGTATTCTATATCGTAATAAGTTTGGAGTAAGACGCTTAAAATTCCATAAGTACGAGACCCCGGACCTTCAGCGATTCTCTGGGCCACTTCTTTTTGAAACATCCCTACAAGCTCGGGAACCCTATCTCGCCAGTCTATTACCTGGAATAGAATCTGAGAAGAGATATTGTACGGGAAGTTGCCGGCTACAATAAAAGGCTGGTTGTTAGGGAAAGCCATGTCAGGGTTCCATGAAAGTAGATCAACCCCATGAACTCTCTCGGAAGGCAACAACTCCTCTGTAACTAAAAAATCTACGCTATCAGTGTCTAATTCTACAACGTGTAGATCTAAATCCCCCCTATCAAGAAGCGGCAACGTCAGAGCACCGGTACCTGGCCCAACTTCTAACACAGCATTACATCCGTTGTGGCATGTAATAGATTGAGCAATTCTATCGGCTATTCCCGGACCTATTAAAAAGTGTTGGCCTAAGTGTTTTTTTGCTTTAACCATTTTTCTTGGTGGTATACTGCCCTTCGAATATAACGGGAAGGATGGTCCTAAATGCGGCGGCTTTACTCCCCCATTTTTTATGAAAATCTGCTTGAAGAGCAGGGGCGCAATCGGAATTGTAAGCTTTAAACGTCTCTGTAGAGTAAGCCAAATACTGCACAGCGTAGGTCTCTCCTCCCTGCTCATCACCTTGAACCCGACATAATTTATAGTCGCGAAAATGACCTGTCATCATAACAGCTGGGATGTGATCGTTAATCATGTATTCGAGCCATTCTTTCGCGCGCTCTTGATTAACTGAAACGGTAATGTTATATAAGATCATTGCTCAATAATTCCATCTTCATTCATCTCTCTAAACCTCTTTCTAGCTTGAATAACATGCAGAGATCCAGAATACTCAAAGACTATCCTCTCGTACAACTCCTCAGCTTTTACTGGATCATTTAACTCGTAGTCATAGATCTCGGCAAGTTTAAATAAAGCATCATCCCCAGTTATATCATCGAAATGGAGTTCTGAAACTTCAGAATAAAACGTTAGTGCGGATTCAACATCGCCATCTAAAAGAGCCAAATCACCCTTGACAATTAAGATTTCATCTTCGAGTGCGTGTCCAGGCCACGTTGTTAAAATTGTGTCTAATGTTAAAACCGCCGCTTGATTTTTTTTCTGCATAATAAGTAAATCAGCGCGAGCATACATTTCCATAGGTTCGAAAATTGTATCCAAATTGAAGTTATCGGTGATTAACAAACTCAGGTCTATCGCATCATTGGAGATAAGTTTAGATGTTGAAGCTTTTAAAGCATCCAATTGTGTTTGGGCCCAAGCAAAATCTCCAGTAAAATAACTTATCCGCGCATTTCTATACTTCGCTTCATGGCCGATTGGATCATCCTTAAAATCAAGTATAACTTGAGAAAACAAGAGCGACGCATCCCAAACCAAATCTTCAAAGACATAGATGTCTCCGAGCTCTAGTTTACAAACTGCTGCTACTCGCTCATTTAACCCAGAAATTGCCAAGGCTTCCTCCATCACCGTAATTGCTTCCTCTCCTCGGTCGAGAAAAAAGGCCAGTATATGTGCCTGATCTTTTAATAAAATAGCTGTTTCAGGCATAACTCCGAGCTCTATGATACTTGAGGAATAGTCCTCTTCAAGCAATTCGAGCATCTCAATATTAACAGGGATTTGAGTTGTTAAATCATGGAATCTAATCTGCAGAAGTTCGTTTCTTGCGATGTAGAAATAGGCTGTCCCTGCGCCCTTTGAAGCTACATATTTGTAGCACTCAACAGCGGTTGGCAAATCTTTATTCGCGGCGGCTGTATTTCCCAATTCCATAAGACCCACTCCAATTCCTCCACGTCGCAAATCAATGGCTCTGGCATGTATGAAAGCCGATGCAAAATCTTTTATTTGAGTAAAATGCCAAACAAGCATCTCGGGATAAATATTGTCCTCCGGATATTTTGTAGCGGCTCGCAAAAGAGCAATTCTAACGAGCTCACCATTCTCTGGTTCACTTTGCAACCTCAGATTCCGGTTTAAACTATTTTGAACTGTACGTAGATAATTTGGTTTTGTATGTAGGAGTTCTAAAAAACTCTCTACCATTCCCTGAAAATCGCGTCTCATTCCTTGAAGATTCGCGAATTCATAATGAAAATCAGTGGTTCCCAGGTTTTGGGCTTTCTGATACGTTGCGTAAGCCAAATCTAATTCGTCTAATTTAATGAAAGCATTTGCTAATCTTACCGCTTGACTCCTCCCTGGCTGAAGAAGCTCCAAGGCTTTGTCGAAAGCGGCTCGCGCATCCTCTGTCATATCAAAGTTTAAATACAGAGATCCTAAATCGACGTATACGTTTGCCTTGCTGTTTTTATGAGTTCTCCGAATTTTTGTTTTTACAAGACTTTCAGCTGCATCGAAATCCTCCATTGCTAAGAGAGATTTGTAATACATCTGATAAACGGCGTTGGTCTTGTTTCTCTTATATATTTCTACTAAGTAAAGTTTTGCTTGTTCAAAGCTTCCCTCGTTGTAGTAGAATTCGGCGAGTTCCAAATCAGTTTGGGCTTGAGCCCCATGATTTAACCCCAACCCGAGAATACAAAGGGCAATAGTATAAATAACCCTCCTCATATCTCTTCTCCTGCTTTAGCGACTCCTCTTGCCCACTGACCTCTTTTCACTTCGAGCAAGCTGTCGATGGCTGCACGTGAAGATGAATCCGTTTCAAGTCCCAATCGAGCAAGTCTTAGCGTTTCTGTAACAACATCCTCGAGTTTTACAACCGCCTCGAGTTCAATCTCTACATTCCTTTTAATGTAAATATCATCAATAGAATCACCTAAAGCATCCAGTTCGGCGCCGGATTCTATAACATCGATTAATCCAGTAACCTGCGTTTTACATCGTTCGATTTCCAGAAAAATACCCGCAAATCTTTTTGGCGAATCCTTCAGATAACGGCTAGCTTTAGAGAGTTCCTCAATCACGATTGCATCGGATCTGACGAACACTACATTGCTATCAGCTCCTAGCCAAACCAAGTCCTTTTTTACCTCTAGCATCCTGTCTCTTACTGAATTGATTGAATCAAGAGGGGCTTCTTTCACCAGCTCTTCCAGGTCCTCTAATTCGGTGAAAGCAGCATGTAAAGAAAGTTCCGTTTGCTGATCACTACACCCAGATAGAAAACAGATCAAGCCGCTGCACAACACCAACAATTGGAGGAAGTTTTTCATTTTCTAGATTTAAATTCTATCGAATCCGAGGAATGGTACGAGGAGCTTAGGAATCTTAACGCCATCGGCATCCTGATGATTTTCAAGAAGAGCGGCTACAATTCTTGGTAGAGCGAGTGCAGAACCGTTCAAAGTATGGACCAGTTGGTTTTTTCCATCAGAGTCTTTAAATCTACACTTCAG
>Ga0307984_1000240_pt1 | contig 23917 bp, 16 predicted proteins | sample EllFjometageno78_FD_203169 | JGI IMG/M metagenome (GOLD analysis project Ga0307984, IMG submission 203169) | Marine microbial communities from Ellis Fjord, Antarctic Ocean - #78 | ecosystem: Environmental > Aquatic > Marine > Unclassified | place: Southern Ocean | collected 2014-10-09
TTTCACCTACTGCTAGGTCACTAGTTGTAGGAATTGAATCAGCAGTTTCACTACGTTTTATTTTTATTACATTACTCATTAATATATTTCATTTAAAAAAGATTAATAGTTACAACCAAACTGGTGGTTGTGAATCACGGAGAATATGTTCTTCGACTATAATAAACTCATCCATCTTCGGTTTATATCTTTCATAAAACTCTTCAGTGCAATTTAAGTTTGCAAAGAAACCATGATAGTGTTTTGCATGAATTTTTACTTGTCCATCAGCTCCATAAGAAGCAGGTTGTTTTAACAACTTACCAAATGGATGCAAGTCAAATTCGGGTGTACTGATGCACCATTGAGGAAGTTTCGTTTCTATGTTTTTTTCGGTTAACATAAACAAATGTTCCATCATAAGTATTTCACCGTTAACACATCCCAAAAGAAAATCTTTTCTCATTTTGTCTCCTATTACTTATAAGATTATTTATAAGGGGAATGTCACCATCCCCCGCATTTGTTTATTAACCGAGTGCAATTGCCATTGTTACTGCTGTTGGATCAGTTTCAACCGTTACTGGAGTTGCCCATACACCATCACCTCTTAGAAAGGTTGAGTTGCTTGCAGTTCCAGATGCTGACAACATTGTAGGTGTAACAACACCGGCTCCGATAGTAGCATTTGCAACTGTACCTGTTAACATTCCACCGACTGAAGTTGTACCAACATTCGTTGAATCAACTGCCCATGCAGGATCACTTGCGCCCATTGTGAGAACATGACCAGAAGTTCCTTTTGCCAATCGAGCATAATCCGTTCCATTGTAATAAAGGATATCACCACGAGCATCACTACCCATTGCAATCTTAGCACCCGTTACAGCATTATTAAGAATCTTAGCAGTTGCTACTGCATTGTCTTGAAGTTCTGCAACCGTGATTGCATTGTTGGCAATGTCTTCAGCAACGATAACATCTGCTGCAATCATTGCTGTTGTAATGGTATTTGCAGGAATCGTAATGTTAGAAATCGTACCAGAAACATCACCACCGACTGCTGCATCACCAATAGTTGTATCAGTATCAGCAGCCCATTCAGGAGCAGTTGCACCAGAGTTGATTTTTAAAACTTGTCCAGCTGTACCCTTTGCAAGTCTAATATAATTAGTTCCGTCATAATACATAACGTCACCAGCTGCATCTGAACCAAGAGCAATGTGAGTTCCAGCAACCGAGTTAACTGCAATCTCTGAAGCACCAACTGCACCAGCAGCAATCTGAATATTTGCAATCGTACCAGAAACATCACCACCGACTGCTGCATCACCGATAGTTGTATCAATATCTGCAGCCCATTCAGGAGCAGTTGCACCAGTGTTAATTTTTAGAACTTGACCAGCTGTACCCTTTGCAAGTCTTACCCAATCACTTCCATTGAAGTACATAACGTCACCAGACTGCTGACCAGATAATGCAAGGTGAGCACCCGTAACAGAATTATTATTCAAGGTGATTGCACCGACTGTACCACTAACAGAACCACCGACTGATGTTCCTGTAACGTCTGTGGAATCTGCAGCCCATGAAGGAGCAGATGCACCTTGAGTCAATACTTGTCCAGATGTACCTTTTGCCAATCGTACATAATCTGTTCCATTGTAATACAGAACGTCACCGGCTGCATCACTACCCATTGCGATCTTCGCACCCGTTACAGCATTGTTAATAATCTTATCGGTCGTAACAGCATTGTCAGAAAGTTCTGCAACTGTGATAGAATTATTTGCAAGGTCAGCAGCAACGATAACATCAACACCAATCATCGCTGATGTAATAGTATTATCAGGAATTGTAATGTTAGAAACCGTTCCTGATAAATCACCACCGACTGCTGTACCACCAACATTGGTAGAGTCATTTGCAAATGATAATGTACCACTACCATCGGTTGTCAATACTTGTCCATTTGAGCCATCCGTTACTGCGAGTTTCGCAATCGTAACTTGGTTGTCAGCAATTTTATTTGTCGTTACTGCGTTAGCTGCAAGTTTGTTATTTGTAACTGCACTACCGTTAATCTTGATATTAGTTACGGAGTTTGATGCCAAGTCAGCATCGGTAATCGTACCGTCAACAATACTTGCAGATACAACAGAGTTAGAAGCAAGTTTTGCTGCGGTTACTGCATCGTCTGCCAAATCTGCTTCAACGATTGTACCATTGATAATGTTTGCAGAAGCAACAGAGTTATCAGCAAGTTCAGAAGCTCCAACTGCATCAGCTGCAATCTTAGAAGCTGTTACTGAATTTGTTGCCAACTTACCTTCAGTTACATTCAAGTTTTTAATGTGATTTGTTCCGACTGCTCGACTTGCATCTAAAGTTGCATGGTCAGCCAACTTCGTATCCGTTACTGCATCATTAGCAAGTTTGCCTGTCGTTACATTTAAGTCTTCAATCTGAGCAGTTTCGACTGCACCATCAGCAATTTCTGCTGTGTCTACTGCATCATTAGCAAGATCAGAGTTTACAACTCCACCTGCGATGATCTGAATATTTGAAACCGTACCAGACATAACACCACCGACTGCTGTGCCTCCAACATTCGTTGAGTCAGTTGTGAATGATAATGTACCAGCTCCATTTGTAGTCAGGTATTGACCATTCGTACCATCTGAAACATTCAGTTCAGGAATACCAACTGTGTTTGCACCAACTTGTGCATTTCCAACCGTACCTGTTAAGTCACCACCGACTGCCTGTGAAGCAGGGTTAGTGAAACCTAATACACCAGAACCATTAGTTTTTAATACATCATTTGCATTTCCGTCTGTAACATCCAACTTAGCAACGTCAACAGAGTTATCAGCAATCTTAACTTTGATTACTGCATTTGCTTGAATTTCAGAAACCGTAATTGCATTTGCAGCAATATCTGCAGCGACAATAACATCGACACCCAACTGTGCAGTTCCGATTGTACCATCTTGAATCTGTGCTGAAGTAATGGTGTTGTCAGCAATAGAATCTGCTGTAACTGCGTCCGATGCAATCTTAGCATTCGTGATTGCATTGTCAGCCATGTTGGCTTCAACAATTGTTGAAGCTGCAATCTTTGCAGATGTAATAGCAGCTGGTGCAATTTTGATAGTAGAAATTGTACCATCTTGAACCTGTACTGCATTGAGTTGTAGTGACTGAGCATCTTCATTAGTTCTGAAAGAAAGATTTTGAAGATCAAGGTCAGAAACAACAACTGGAAAAATCTTAAACTGTTTCAACCAACCACTACCAGAGTTTAATCCAGTACCGTGAAAGAACTTAATAGTGAAAGCACTTGAAGAACCATTCAAAGGCACCATCAATGCTGTATCAGGTAGGTTAGGTGAAAGACTACCGTTCTTAGCAAGATGCATACGATTTGCTTTGAGAGATAGCATACTACGAAAGTTTGTATTCTTTGAATTAGTAAATCCAGTATTAAAAGGATTTGATGCAAGTTGAGCAGTTGAATTTGCAACAACCATAACTCGACCATCACTCATTTGTGATACATAGTTTTCGTTAGCTGCATCTTGGTAATGATAGATAGGTGCAGCAGTTTCATTCGTGTTAATTGGAGTTGCATCAATCAATACAGACATACCAACATCCCAGTTCCACTTACCCTCTGTACTATCAACGTATGCAACGTCAGCTGCTCGAGTAACAGCAGCAGTAGTTGTTGGAATGTAAGAAGTTGCATATTTCTTTGCTTCAACCTGCATACCCCAAAGATAAATACCTTGACCGCTTGTTGCAGAAAAAGTTGAGGAGTTTGCATTATCTGAACGTGCTTTGAGAAATACTTCGGCAGTACTATTTGCAGTTGCTAGAAATGATACTTCACAACGATACCAACCATTCGGAAATGCTCTCATTGAAGCAGCATAAACTGAACCACCAGAAGAACCCATTGAACCAGCTGAAATGTTGAACGTCTGTGAAAAAGTCATTCCAGATGCACTATCATCTTTATTGGAAACTTCCAAGTAATCTAATTCTTTTTTCTTTGCAAATACAGAAACCGTATAATGTGCTCCGTTTGTAAAGGTGAAACCCTGTTGTCTTGCAGCGACTATACCAGTTGCAGTTGAACCAGCTGCAAGTGTATCCGCATTGTTAGTACCATCAGGTGACTTAGTTGTGTTTGTTGTAAGAGCTGCAAGGTTTGTTTGGACAGCATTTGTTGTTATCCAAGTTGTGCCGAGGTCTTGTGATTGCAAACAAAGGTTTGATGAACTTTCTTCAAGCAACCAACCCATGATAGAACCAGTTGTTACTGAATCAAAATCTTGTCTAATCGTATTTGCTGGAACTAATTCAATTCGACCAATATTATTTACTCTTGTTGCTGATGTACTTCGTGAAAATGTAAGGTCAGCAGGTTTTGCCGAAGTTGCAAATATATGAAGCGTTTGTTTTACAATGGCCATTGAAATATTTCCTTTTGATAATGATTGATTATATTACTTGTATTTATAATTTTTTATTTCTGTGTATTGTGTTTTTTGAATGGTTTATACTTGATGTCCGGCCAATTCACCCCTAACACCTGACAGGTCGCCATGATCGGTCGAATTACCATCTGTTGAAAAAGAAAACTTATCTATTACGTTTATATGTGGTGCGTTCTTACCACCACTACAAAAACCATGAGTAGTTGAAGATTGAGGAGATGTGGCCTCTCTTCCTACTGTTAAATCACCTATGTTAGATGCATTATTTGATGAACCAAAAGTAAATTTATCAATACGAGCTACATATACTGCAGCGTCTGAACCAGCAGAAGCATAACCATGAGTAATTGATGACGTACCAGAAGTTCTTGCATTTGCTCCTGTCAAATCACCATGATCTGTTGCATCTCCATCTGTTGCAAAAGAAATCTTTTCAATGTTGTTATACCAAGGCGCGCCATAACCACCAGCAACATAACCATCTGTTTTTGATGATTGTCCAGATAGACCATATCTAATTATTGATATGTTACCTATATTAGTTGCAGTTACGTTTGATGTAAATGCAAACTTGTCGATGTTTTTGAATTTAGTAGGATTAAGACCACCAGATGAATACCCATGTGTAGAAGATGAATTACCACCAGTTGAAGATCGGGTTGCTGACAAATTACCATGATCTGTTGCTGTAGCATCTGCTGCAAAATTAAATTTGTCGATAGTATCTTTATATCCACCAACATAACCACCAGCAGTAAACCCCTGTGTAGCTGATGAATAACCAGCATCACATCCTTCCCTAGCTTGTGTTATAGTACCATGACTAGCTGCAGTTACGTTTGATGCAAATGCAAACTTGTCAATAATAGCTAATGCGGTTGGATTATTACCACCAGATGTATAACCAGAAACCGTTCCACCACCAAGCCCACCAAAGGGTTTAGCGATATCACCTTCACCACTACCAATATTTTTCCAAATATTATTATCAGTAGTAGCGTCTAGACAAACATACATCTCGCCACTGGTTGTGTTTGCCCAAACCGTTCCTACACCATTTGCAGGGTTTGTCGTAGTTGCAGGATCACTTGCATTTTTTGTAACTGCTCTTGGTGCAAAGTTTGTAACTGCTGAACCATCAATTGCTGGCAATGCACCTGTAAGTTTACTTGCAGAAACACCAGTTGCAATTTTAGCATCCGTGAGAGCACCGTCTAAAATCTCAGCACCATAAACAGTTCCATCAGATATAACATCTAAAAATTCACTTGCATAACTCAAACAAACTACATTAACACTAGCCTCTGGGGCGGTTGAAAATGTAACCGTTTTTCCTGAAAGCGTATAATCAGTTGTAGGTCTTTGTGCAACACCATCAAAATATATTGAAACATTATTGACATGGCCAGGCATTTCCTGTGATGCTCCAATAGTCATGGTTGCGGTTGAACCATCACCTGTCATCGTGTCACAAACCATATTAACGGTAGCGACAGTCTTTTCTACCTCTTCCATTCCTGAACCTAAATATGCCATTTGTTAATCCTTTTTTTATATTATTTGTTGATGGTTTGTTTTAGTACTGTGATCCACATGGTTGTTTTCTTCCATCAGACAAATCACCATGATCGGTTGCAGTTGTGTTTGATGAAAAAGCAAATTTGTCGATGATATTCGATAGAGTACCACCACTAGAAAAACCATGAGTGGTTGATGAAGTACCCGATGCACCAATACGTTGATTTCCACTTCTTCCTGCTGACATATCACCATGATCGGTTGCAGTTGTATTTGATGCAAAAGCATATTTGTCAATGGTGTTATTTGCTGGTTCACCACCAGCAGTATAGCCATGAGTTATTGATGAATGACCAGATGCACTTCCCCTTGCTAATGTCAAGTCACCATGATCGGTTGCATTACCTGCTGTTGCAAAAGAAAACTTATAGATTTGATTTGCATAGTAGCCTGGCAGGCTGGTATGCCCACCACCATTAGTGTAACCATCTGTATATGATGACGATCCAGTTGGATAAGTCATTGCCAATATAAGATCACCATTATCGGTTGCAGTTGTGTTTGCTGAAAAGGCATACTTGTCGATGATTTTTATGGGATTGGATGCAGCTGTCGTTCCACCAGACGTATAACCATGTGTAGATGAAGATTGTCCAGAAGTATAACCATGATTAGATGACAAGTCACCATGAGAAACTGCATTACCTGATGAGGCAAACGTAAACTTATCAATGCTAGTGGTATGGAGGCCTGCGGCATTAGTGTCACCTCCAGCAACAAAACCTTGAGTTTTTGATAAAGAACCACCTGCCATAAGCTTTGCTGTTGACAAGTCACCATGATCGGTTGCATTACCTGATGAGGTAAGAGAAAATTTATCAATAACATTTTTGTAGTTGGGTGCATAATAACCACCAGAAGAAAAACCAGAAATTGTTCCACCACCAGTTCCACCAAAGGGCCCAGCAACATGACCAGAACCGCCACCAACATTAGTCCAAACATTAGCTCCAGCAGTAGCGTCTGTGCAAACATACATTTCACCACTTACTTGATTTAGTTGAATAGTTCCAACACCACCAGAAGGGTTTGTTGATATTGTAGGATCAGCAGAAACAGTATCAATTCCACTACTCGTAACAACATTTGTCAATGCAGCTCCACTAATCGCAGGTAGAGCACCTGTAAGTTTACTTGCAGACAATGAAGCAATCTTTGCATTCATAACCATTCCGTCAACAATTTTTGAAGAAGTAACTGAACCAATTTTAGGATCAATACTAGATGCTGAACCAGTAAGAGCAACAACTAGAACACCAACTTCAGGAGCTGTAGTAAATGTTAAAACTCTTCCCGTTACCCAATAATCGGTAACTGGTGTTTGCCTGATGCCATCAAGGAATACTAAAACATTATTAGTAGAACCTGGCGTATCTGTTAATGTCAATGTAGTATCAGAACCATCACCTGTCATTGTATCAGAGGCTCTTGCATCTTTCAATACACCAACTAAATTTTTTCCTATATATGGCATTTCTTAATCCTTTTTTTATATTATTTGTTTGATGGTTGTTTAGTATTGTACGCCAGAACCAAATCGTAAAACATTTGACAAAGTACCTATGTTTGATGCAGTTACGTTTGTAGTATAAGCAAACTTATCTATGCGAGTATTACTGGTAGGATAACCACCAGTTGCATACCCATGAGTAGTTGAAGAAACTCCGCCGGGGGCACTATTTGCTATTGTCAAGTCACCATGATCGGTTGCATTATTTGCTGAACCAAAAGAAAATTTATTAATTATATTATACTGTCCACTTGCATGATCGCCAGCAGCTGTAAACCCATCCGTGGCTGATGAATGACCAGAAGGCGCACTCATTGTTTGTGTTAAGTCACCATGATCTACCGCAGTTGTTGAAGATGAGTAAGACCATTTTTGGATAACATTAGATAATGCGGGAGTTCCTCCAGCAGAAGTATAACCATGTGTATTGGAACTTTGTCCAGATACATAACCAATAGATGCTAACAATGTTCCTACGTTTGTTGCATTACCATCAGTTGAAAAAGAAAATCTCTGAATAACATTGTTTGCGCTTGCTGCATTACCAGTAACATAACCATCAGTAGTTGAAGAAGAAGCACTAGGCCTATAATTCACACTAGTTAAATTTCCTATTGCAGTTGCATCAGATGAAGTTGCAAATGTGAATTTATCAATAGTAGCAACATTCGCACTATTATTATGACCACCAGAATTATAACCATGTGTAGCAGAGGATGAACCCGCACCAGCACGAATACTTGCTGACAAGTTTGCAACATCAGTAGCACCACCATCACTTGTCAATGAAAAACGATCAATTACATTAAAGTTTGTACTGTTTTGACCACCCAAATTAAAACCACTAATCGTTCCCGGCCCATTACCACCAAATGCTTTACCAACATCACCTTCACCACCACCTATGTTAACCCAAACATTAGCATTAGTAGTAGCGTCTGTTAAACAAAAAGTTTCGCCAGAAGTTGTATTAACCCAAAATGTTCCAACACCACCAGAGGGATTTGTTGTAACAGCTGGATCACTAGCATTCTCTGTGTATCCTGTTGCACCACCAGTTAAAGCTGAACCGTCAAGTGCAGGCAAAGCACCTGTAAGTTTACTTGATGCAATACCAGTTGCAATTTTAGCATTGGTAATAGCAGAGTCCATAAATTTTTCAGTTGTTAGGGGAGAACTAGGTCTTCCGATATGTCCACCTTCACCAGTGATAGCAACAACTACAGCACCAGTGAAAGGAGCTGTTCCAAAAGTAATTGTAGAACCAGATAAAGTGAAATCAGTTGTGGGGCGTTGCATTACACCATTAAAGAAAACTAATACATTGTTAACAGATATAGGAGTTGCAGACAAAGACATCGTAGTATCAGAACCATCACCTGTCATTGTATCAACTGTTCTATTCGCTAATTCTGTCTCTTCGACTTTCTTACCTATATATGCCATTTGATAATCCTTTGATGTTTATATGTTTTTTATATATTTATAATACTTAGTGATGGTGTTTTAGTATTGATGACCTGCTGTATAATTGAACCTTTTTTAGAACTGTGAAGATGCAGTTGACTGTCTATTATCTGCAAGAGTTCCAATACCACTTGAACTTCCATCACTTGATAAAGACCATTTCTCTATAACATTTGAAACAGCATTACCTGCTGCAGAACCACCAGCAATATAACCATTTGTAGTAGATGAAGTGGAGGGATTTGCAATTCTTGCGCTTGTCATATTACCAACATTTGTAGCGTTAGTATTCGATACAAATGCAAACTTTTGAATTCTATTTGTAGGTGTTCCACTAAAATTACCACCAGCAGTATAACCTGCTGATACTGACGACACACCCTCTGATGGAGTTTGAACAGTTAGAACTAGATCACCGACATCAGTAGTAGCTGCATTTGATGCGAATGAAAATCTTTCAATATTATTAACATAATTACTACTACCTTTTGCACCACCAGCAATATAACCATGTGTATTTGATGATTGACCTGAGCATGATTGCCATCCCTCTGATAAATCACCTACGTCTGTCGCACTACCTGCTGAGACAAAAGCAAATCTTTGATATTTAGTTCTCCTAGCAGCTCCAGGCCCACCCTTATAACCACCAGATATATAACCATGTGTAGATGAAGATTGACCTGCTGCATAAGTAAGTACAGTTTCCAAGTCACCCTGATCGGTTGCAGTTACGTTTGATGAAAAAGCAAATTTGTCCATAGCCTTACTATTTTGCCACGGAGTTCTGAAGTTACCGCCAGAAGCATAACCATGTGTAGATGAAGAATTACCAACATTAAACCCTGTACCATTACCCGTTTCAGTTCCTCTTGCTATTAAATTTCCGTGGGATGATTTATTTCCGTCTGTGACAAAAGAATATTCCTCAATTTTTCTTGTAATTTGAAAACCAATACCAGCTGCATAACCACCCGCAGCAAAACCAGAAATTGTACCAGCACCAGTTCCACCAAAGGGTTTTTCATAACCATGAGAACCAGTACCAACATTTTTCCAAATATTGTAACCAGCAGTAGCGTCCGTACAAACAAACATTTCACCAGAAGATTTGTTAACCCATAGATGACCAGTACCAGAAGGATTTGTAGCAGCGGTAGGGTTACTAATAGTTTCTGTGTCAATACCAGCACCAGCACCCGTTAATGCTGAACCATCCACCGCAGGTAGAGAACCAGTAACTAAGGAAGATGTAAGAGAACCATCAATCATATTTGCACTTATCTTTGATATTGCCATTTTTAAATCCTTTTTATATTATTTGTTGATGGTTATTTTAAACTTGTGAACCTGCACCCTGCCCGGCCTTGACAACTGTTAAACTACCGCAATTTGTAGCATTGCCATCTGAAGAAAAACTGTACTTTTGAATTTGTTGATTGCCCTGTGGAGTACCACCAAATGTTCTACCACCACCACAATATCCATGTGTAGTGGAAGAAGATGGTGTCAATTGATCACCTTGCGTAGTCAAGTCGCCGACATCTGTTGAATTACCATTTGAAGCAAAAGCCCATTTTGACATTTGATTATTATTTGGATAACCACCTACAACATAACCATGTGTTTTTGATGAACCACCACATCTATCTCTTGTAGTTACAGCTGTATCGCCAACATCTGTTGCATTTCCGTCTGTAGAAAAAGAATATTTCTGAATAACATTAGTAGTTGGAAAACCACCAGCAGTATAACCATGTGTAGATGAAGAAGCACCACCTGAAAACCATAAATTCATTAATAAATCTCCTACATTTATACCATCTGAATCAGAGTAACTTTGAATCTTTTCAATTTTGTTGTCAGCTCCCCCATCACCACCAGCAGAGTAGACATGAGTTTCTGATGAAGCTTCTATTGCACCGTATCTGCCGTGATTTAGAGTACCAACAGAAAAACCATCAGCACTAGATGCGAAGGAATATTTTTGCACATCTTTAGAACCTGCAGCTCCAATTGCTGTATTTTGACCTTGACAATAACCATGTGTTATTGATTTACCACCCCAAACATTTGTCGTAGGCCCACCAGCCAAATTACCTATGTCAACACTATTACCGTCGCTTGCAAAAGGGTATCGTTCAATTACATGACCGGCAGCATCAGACGGTGATGTTTGACCACCAGCATGATATCCAAATTGAGTACCTTGATAAGTATAAGCACTGTAAATACCACGGCCAACATTTATCCAAACATTTTCACCAGCAGTAGCTGTTGTGCAAATAAACATTTCACCACTAGTTTTATTCAACCAAGTATGACCAACCGCAGCAGGATTAGTATTAATAGCTGGGTCTGAGGAAGCAGATTTAGTATCAATACCATCACCAAGACCAGTTAAGTTAGCACCATTAATAGCACCAAACGCACCTGTCAATCTTGAAGATGGAAATGAATCAACCATCAATGGTTTAACTTTTGTATATGCCATGTTTTATAATCCTTTTTTATATTATTGTTTGATGGTTTATTCTTGGCAGGCGCCTGGTGATTGCATCCAATGTGTCAAGTCCTGAAGCGTATCAACTGCATCGCCGTCCGTTGAAAAAGAAGTTTTTTGTATAGTATGTCCGTAACCGGCATTATTGTTTGGGCCACCCGCCAGATAACCATGTGTGACTGAAGATGTGCAACTTCCTCCTGAATGTCCAGCAGTCGCAACGTCACCTATGTTTGTAGAATTATTATTTGTTGCAAAAGCAAACTTATCAATGCGAGTTGTAAGACCAGCAGGAGAGCTGATATAACCACTCATAATATAACCATGTGTACTTGATGAAGCACCCTGCGTTCCAGTTCTTGCTTGTGATAAATCACCTACATCTGCAGCATTATTATTTGATGCAAAAGAAAATTTGTCTATTTCATTACGAAACGTAGGATCGGTTGTACCACCAGCAGTGAAACCATGTGTAGTTGAACTCATACCTGCACACGCAGATCGTGATAGTGTGTTGTTACCTACATCTGTCGCATCACCATTTGATGCATATGCATATTTGTCACAAACATTTGTGTTTGGAGGTGATGTTCCACCAGTAGTATAACCATGTGTAGAGGATGATTGACCGCAAACTTGTCTTCTAGCAACTGATAAATTACCGACATCTGTTCCAGTTACATTATTAGAAAAAGCAAACTTGTCAATTATATTAGATGCAGGTGTGAATCCTGGCCCGTAACCACCAGAAGCATAACCATGAGTTGTAGATGCATTACCAGCAGTATTATATCTATTAGCAGATAGATTACCATGTTGGGTTGCATCTGAACTACTGATAAAACTATATTGATTAACAAGAGCATTATAACCACCATTAAGGTTAGAATTCCAACCGCAGAAGGCATAACCAGCTAGCTCACCTTGAAATGATGGACTGTGTACACTTCCAGAACCACCACCAATGTTAACCCAAACATTAACATTAGTAGTAGCGTCTTTACAAACAAACATCTCACCACTAGATTTATTAAGCCATACAGTACCAACGCCACCAGAAGGATTTGTAGTAATCAGAGGATTAGAAATTACTTTTGTCATCCCTGAAATGCCAGTCAAACTAGAACCATCAACGGCAGGCATAGCACCTGTTAACTGAGAACCATCCAGACCTTCTACGAAACTTACTTTTGCTTTTGTCAATGCCATGTCTTAATCCTTTTTATATTATTGTTTGATGGTTTGTTTTAATTATGACAACCAGTTACATAACGTCTTCGTGTTGGTAAGTCTCCAACATTGGACGCACTTGCGTCTGTGGAAAAAGAGAATTTTTCAATATGGTCTTGATTTGCAGGACTAAGCAAATGATTACTACCACCACTTTTATAACCATGAGTAGTTGACGAATGACCTGCTGTAAGCGATACGGCTACAACTAAGTCACCAACATTGGTCGCATTGTTTGATGTTGCAAAAGCCCACTTCTCGATTTTAGTTGTGTAAGTTGGAGCTACATAACCACCAACAGAATACCCATGTGTAGTTGATGAAGCACAGGTCATCTGAGACTTTGCTACAGTCAAATCTTGACCAGAATCGACTGAACCTGATGTAGAAGCAAAAGGAAATTTTTCAATAGTTGTTGAAGCAGCACCTTCAACACCACCAATAAGAAAACCATCTGTATTTGAACAAGCACCATTGTTTGCTCTATAGGTAGAAACTGCCATCAAGTCACCATGATCTGTCCCACCGACATTTGATGAAAAAGCAATCTTATCAATTATATTCAATTTTGTGCCGTTTGGAGGTGTCCCATAACCACCAGCAACAAAACCATGTGTAGATGAGTGTAGACCAGTTGCACCGTATCTCCCCCTCGTCAAAGTTCCATGTCCCGTTGCAGTTACGTTTGATGAAAAAGAATATTTGTCAACATTAGCGTCATATGATGCGAATGGTGATCCAGCTGAACCACCACAAACATAACCATCTGTAGATGACGATGCACCAGCTGTGTGGATTCTAGTTGCTCGCAAGTCACCATGATCGGTTGCATTACCATCTGAAGTAAAAGAAAACTTCTCAATGGTGTTATATTGAACTGATGGAGATGGCCCTATTTCACCACCCACCGAATAACCATTAAGTGTTCCACCACCGAGCCCACCAAAGGGTTTAGCTACTTGTCCAGCACCAGTTCCAACATTCAACCAAACATTAGAATCGGTAAAAGAATCTGTACAAATAAACATTACACCACTTGTTGTGTTCTCATATACTATACCAGCACCAGAAGGATTTGTAGAAATCGTAGGGTCACTTGCTCCGGTCAATGGGCCTGAATTAATACCTGTCAACGCTGAAGCATCAATAGCAGGCAACGCACCTGTAAGTTTCGTAGCAACTAATGTAGTTATATTATCAGTTGTCGCTTTTAATGTCATTTCGTTAATCCTTTTTTATATTATGTTTTATTGATGGTTTAGTATTGATGACCTGTGCAATTTAACGTAGCAATTGTCAAGTTACCATGATCGGTACAAGTACTTGATGACGCATAAGTATATTTCTCAATACCAGACTTAATAGTTGGAGCAGTATTATTATTTCCACCACTAAGAAATCCATATGCTCTACCACTATGAGAACCCCCTACCGATTTGCCAACAATTAAATCAGCACCAGTTGCAACAGCAGTAGTATTTGATGCAAAAGAAAATTTGGATATTGATGATACACCACCCCAAGTATTAGATGGTAATGTACTACCACCACAAGAATAACCATCAGTAGCACTAGACAAAGCACCAGCACCTGTTTTTGCAACATCCAAATCACCATGAGTTGCAGAAGTATTTGCTGTTGCAAAATTATATTTATCAATAACAGTAAGTCGTGTGCCTGCGCCCGGATCACTATTACCTCCAGCATTAAATCCATCTGTAGCTGAATTCGATCCAACTGACCCATTTTGTCTTGCTATGGATAAAGTAGCCCAATCCGCCCCAGTTGTATTTGATGAAAATTGAAATTTATCAATGCTTGTTGTTGATGGTGAATAACCACCAGAAGCAAAACCATGTGTAGCGGATGAATGACCACACCAGTGAGCTAAGCCCTGATTCAGATCACCATGTGAAGTTGAACTATTTGTCGTTGCAAAAGAAAACTTCTCTACGCGAGTTCTTCTAGTGGGAGCTTGATAACCACCAATAACATAACCATTTGTTTGTGATGAAGCAGACCCTGGCCCATATGTTCCTAATATCAAGTTACCATGATCGGATGAAGAATTTTGAGATGCAAAAGTAAACTTTTGATTTGAAGGCTCATAATTCGTTACAGAACTTATACCAGAAGTAGTATGTCCTGCAATCTCGCCAGGAAACCCAGTTGTTTCATGCACATATCCATCACCAGGCCCAATATTAGTCCAAATATTATTATCAGTAGTAGCGTCTGTACAAACAAAAACTTCACCACTTGTTGTGTTTGACCATAAGGTTCCAACACCACCAGCTGGATTAGTTGAAAATAAAGGATCACTAGATGATACAGTTGCACCACTACCGCCCGGAGCATCTGTCAATGAAGACCCATCAAGTGCTGGTAGTGCGCCGGTAACTTTAGAAGCAGTCAGTGAGGTTAGCATTGTAGATGTTAATTTTTGCGTCATCTTGTTAATCCTTTTTTATATTATTTGTTTAATGGTTTTTATTTTGTTGATGGTTTAGTATTGACATCCGCCATGACCATAGTTATTCTGAGCATCTATTAAATCAGCAACATCAGAACCAGTTGCGCCAGGGGATACAAAAGCAAACTTTTGAATATTCCTAGAGTTAGCACCATCGGGCCCACCAGAACAATAACCATGTGTGACTGATGAAGAACTACCATGAGCAACTATTGCTGTATGTAAATTAGTATGGTCTGTCGCAGTTGACTCACTAGAAAACGCAAAGGTTTCAACTAGGTTTGTTGTTGGATTACCACCAGAAATAAAACCATATTCGTTTGATGAATGCCCACCTCGTCTACTGAATAATCCACCTGTTATTAAACTAGAATGGGTTACTGCATTAGCAGAAGATGCAAAAGAAAATCGGTCAATTAATGTGTTAGAAACATTTCCACCCATACTATAACCATGAGAAACCGAACAAGCAGCACCAGCATCTTGTCTTGCTGCTACCAAGTCACCATGATCTACAACTGTAGTACTTGAACCAAATGCATATTTTTCGATAGTATTCGTAACGGGCCCACCACCACCAGAACAATAACCATGTGTTTTACTGCTGTGTCCCTGAACATCTTGTTTAGATGCATGAATAGTAGCACCAGTTACAACTGCTTGTGAATTTGCAGTAGCAAATGCAAATCTTTCAATAATCGGATTTGCTACATCACTTCGTTTAACTCCACTAGCAAGATATCCATGTGTGGCAGATGATGAAGCACCTGTCATATAAACACCCTGTGCTAATGTTCCATGATTAGTTGAATTTGAATCTGAGGTGTATGAATATTTCTCAATTCTTCCATTTGCGAAGGGCCCTGTGGTTGTTGACCCAGCTGCGTATCCTGCAATCACCCCACCGCCAAGTCCACCAAAACATTTACCCTTACCAGAAAAACCAGCACCAACATTTTTCCAAATATTAGCATTTGTAGTTGCATCAGTACAGTTAAACATTTCTCCAGTAACAGAATTTGCCCATATAAATCCAAGAGTTTTGTTAGAGGTAACAGTAGGATTACTTGAACTACTAAATACTCCGGCATCAATCCCTGTCAATGCAGCTCCACTAATCGCAGGCAAAGCTCCAGTTAGTTTTGAAGACGCAAGTGATTGGATAGATTTTGTTGATACTGTTTGTGTCATTTTTTATTTCCTTATGGGTTTCTGTATTCCATTTGTTTATAAAGTTAATCTGATTTAGTGGACTAAGAATAAAATCCTAATCCACTAAATTATAGATTAAGAATTAGCAGTAACCCATCCATCAACTTGTGTTTTAACTTCTGCGTCTGTCATATCTACCATATCATCGCCAGGATTTTCACCCATTTTCTGCATTGGATATATTGCATGAATAGCAACTTGTCGTGCTTTCAGTTCTGCAACTGTGTATTCCGTCAAAGTATCAGGAACATAGTACTCAGCAGTATCAGGGTTAGCAGTAATCATTGTATAGTCATCAGGGTTATAATAATGACCACCGTTTGCTGCCCATACTGGAACGCCCATTGTACCTTCGTTTGTACCATGCAATTTGTATTCGATAATTTTCATTTGTAATTCTCCTTTATTCGTCTAGTTTTTGTTGATCTTGATTATGCTGTTCATCAGGTGTATACGTTAGCAAGTTATTTGCATCCGTTGAAAATCCCAACCAGTCAGCTTGTTGTTTTACTACGCCTTCATACTTATTTGCAAAAGCATCAAGAAAATTATGTAACAAGTGAGTACTACCACCACTTTGCGATTCAGTTCCCAAGTAAACTCTGATTTCAGCTTGAGCAGTTGTGACACAAACTCCAACCTGTTCCAAATATTCTTGATTACCAATTCCAATATTGCCACGTTCACGAACTTCACGAACTGCTTGCATCATAGCACGTTTGATATGTGATTGTATCTGTGCTTTCTCAAATTCTTCCTCGGTGATTTCACCAAGAGTTTCTTTAAGTTGGTCATGCATTTCCGCAAGTGTTTCTATTTCCTTCAATGCACCTTCAACTTTTATTAAGAGTTCTGCATTACCAGATTCCATCTTGTAAGCTTGAATCTCAAGTAGTTCTCTTTTTAGTGGGTCGGTTTCGTCCTCCAGTTTTTTTCTCTTGATTTTTATCTTCACCTGTGATTCCATATAACCATACTTTGCTTCATTCAGAGCTTGACGTTTTGATGTCATCTCTGCTGATACTTGTCGTAGTCTCGTCCAACCATCTGCCTGTGAACAAGTCAAAAACTTAATCATAAATTGACTTCGTGATCTATCCCAAATACGTTCAGTGTATTGAACTTTCTTAACTGCTATCTCAGCATTCTTTAAATTCTCTACTAATGATTTATCACCATAAGATGTGTAGTTGTTTACACTCCCTACTGCTGAGAAAGCACTCTGGACTAAATCTGTAGATTGTGTTTTTTCCTCATTCGTTTCGTCAGTCATTTCAACTCCTAATAATTATTTAGTAATGATTTACTTACCTGTATTTATAATATTTGCATCGTCTAATTGTATTTATAACCTGTATATTTGAACCTTTTTTATAACTGTGTACCAGCAACATAATATCTTGCTACTGTCAAGTTACCATGATCGGCTGCATTAGCTCCTGAACCATAAGCAAACTTGTCAATTACATTACTTGTTGGAGTATTGCCACCAGAAATATATCCATGTGTAGTATTTGATTGTCCAGCAACATAACGTCTTGCTAATGTCAAGTCACCATGATCGGTTGCAGTTACGTTTGATGAAAAAGAAAATCTTTCAATTACATTTAAACTTGACCCACCACTACCACCAGCAGTATAACCATCGGTAGTTGATGACACACCAGCAGCATAAGCTCTGGCTGTTCCTAAATTACCGTGAGAGACTGACAAATTTTCTGTTGCAAAAGCAAACTGGTGAATTTTTTGTGTGTACAAGTCGGAGTTATTACCACCACTAGAATCATAACCATGTGTATTTGAATTTGAACCAGCAGATTCATGCACTGCTACTGAAATGTCACCATGATTTGCTGAATCGTTTTCATTAGCAAGAGAAAATTTGTCGATAGTAGTAACTGGTGCTGAACTATAACCACCAGTACAATAACCATGTGTTACTGATGTTGTGCCTGTAGGATGTCGTCTTGTTACAGATAAATTACTATGAACCGTTGATGTTACATTTGATGAAAAAGCATACTTATCAATTTTTGAAGTATTAGCACTTGGAGCTCCGAAACCACCAGCAGAAAAACCATCTGTGATTGATGAACAACCAGCCATATATGTTCGGAAAGTTGACAAGTCACCATGATCTGTTGCATTAGCATTTGAACCAAAAGTAAACCTATCAATGACATTCGTACCACCCTCACCACCATGAGTATAACCAGCAACTGTTCCTAGTCCTCTTCCACCATATACTATACCATAAGCACCAAAACCACTACCAACATTAACCCAAACATTAGAACCAGCAGTAGCGTCTGTGCAACAAAATAATTCTCCACTAGTTGTATTTAACCAAGCAGCACCAACAGCAGAAGGATTAGTACTAATAAGAGGATCAGCTGCTCCATTAGTAACGCCAGGTATGTTTGTCAAAGCAGCTCCACTCATAGCAGGTAATGCAGCCCCAGTTAAACTTGCAGCATCAATTGTACCGATATTTCCAGTTGTTGCTTTTGTTGAACTCATTTCTTAATCCTTTTTTATATTATTTGTTTATACGAAGATTGTTTTAGTATTGATGAGCAGCTGGGCCATCGAGTCCTGCAATTAAATTACCAACATCAGTAGAAGCATTATTATTACTAAAACTATATTTATCTATAACATCTGAACTACCTATTCCGCCAGAAACATAACCATGAGTAGTTGAGGACTGACCGGCAACGTGTCTAGTAGATCGTGTCAAGTCTGTTACATCTACTGAATTTCCATTTGAACTGAAAGCAAATTTATCAACTACATTCGTATTTACAGAAGAAGAGTTGTATCCAGCTGCACAATAACCATGTGTAGTTGATGATCCTCCTGCTGGTGAATGTCTTGCGACTGTAACATCACCAACATCTGTTGCAGCTCCTGCTGATGAAAATGAAAATTTATCAATAATATTGTAATAGACACTTGAACCTATTCCAGATACTCCGTAACCATGTGTAGACGAACTACAACCTGTTAATCCATATCTTGCTTGTGTAATATCAAACCCGTAATCGACAGAATCAGAATCACTAGCAAAATTAATCTTATGAATATTTGCTTGGGGTGGATGTTCACCACCCATCGTAAAGCCATAAGCACCATCTGACGCAGTAGCCATACGATCTGTATACATTCCAGAATATGTTAAATTTCCTACATCTGTTGCTGTGACAGCAGAACCCGCAAAAGCATATTTATCTATTACATCTACATAACCACCACCACCAGTAGTATATCCATGTGTCACTGAAGAAACTCCAGATACAAAGGTGTTAGTACCATGAGCAGTTATATTACCATGACTTGTTGCATTTCCATCACTCGTAAATGAAGTTTTATTAATCACTGTATTGGAAGTACCACCAACTGTAAATCCAGCAATTGAACCTCGAAAACTGAAAGGCTGAACATCACCACTACCAGCTCCAATATTAATCCAAATATTAGAACCAGCAGTAGCGTCTGTGCAAGCAAACATTTCACCGCTTGTTGTATTTGCCCAAAGTGTTCCAACACCACCAGAAGGATTAGTACCAATAGCAGGATCACTTGCATTTTTCGTAATGCTCTGTAAACCTGTCAAGTTAGCTCCACTGATAACAGGCAATGTACCAGTTAGTTGAGAAGCATCTAATGATGTAATATTATCTGTTTTTGCTTTCGTTACACTCATTTCTTAATCCTTTTTTATATTATTTGTTGATGGTTTAATTTTTATTGTTGGTGTGGAGCAGAACCACTTCTTGCCTGAACCAAATCACCATGATCTGCAGCTGTTGTATTAGATGCAAATGCAAATTTATTAATTGTAACTGGACTTTGACTTGGATATACATAACCACCACAAACAAAACCATGAGTAGTTGATGAAGCACCATAACCACCAGAAGGATGAAAACCTACGACTAGATTACCATGTCCAGCAGAGGTACTACCTGAATCAAATGCAAATTTATCAATACTAGTAGTAAAAGAATTATTAGGGCCCGTTATACCCTGCCCAGCTGCAGCATAACCATGAGTTTCTGAATTAGAACAAGCAGGGCCGTTTCTAGGTTGTGTTAAAGTTGCAATAAGAGATGAATTAGAAGAAGAAACAGTTGAAAATTTTTGAATGTGATTTTGGTTAGTAGGAGAAGTACTACTATTATAACCACCTGCGGTATAACCATAATGAGGTGTTGACCATCCACCAGCATCTGCCGATGCTATTGACATATCTCCATGATCTGTGGCGGCCGCACTAGTTGCAAATGAAAATTTATCTACAACATTAGAATTTCCATTACCACCTACTTGAAAACCATATGTTTTTGAGTCAATCGAAGCAGGGGCATATCTGGCAACAGTTAGATCATTCCAATCAGCAGCTGTTGTATTGGATGCAAAAGCAAATTTATCAATAGTGTTATTAGCAGTTTCTGCCGGTGCGAAAATATAACCACCAGCTGAATAACCATGTTCATTAGTGTATGAGCTATGTCCAGTTACACCAGACCTACCAAGTGATAAATTACCATGACCTGATGCAGTTACGTTTGATGCAAATGCAAACTTGTCAATTGATGTTCTAGCTACACCACCAGAAGTACCACCAGAATTAAAACCATTTTGTGTACCTTGCCAATCCCAAACATCACCACTACCCTCACCTACGTTAGTCCAAACATTTTCACCAGCAGTAGCGTCTGTGCAAACATAAGTTTCACTAGAGGTAGAATTCATCCAAAGAGTTCCAACACCACCAGAGGGATTTGTTGCAACAGCTGGATCACTTGCCGATACAGTAAACGGTGATACACCTGTCAAATTAGCTCCACTTATAGCAGGCATTGTCCCTGTTAACTTAGTAGCATCTAATGATACAATATTAGCTGTTTTTAATTTCGTTGAGCTCATTTAGTTATTCCCTTTTTGATTGTTGTTAGCTCCAGTTTACTGAAATCCCATCTACCGTTACTTTGTCTTTGTTTACCGTTCTGATTCTACCAACCACATTTGTTCCTGAAGGATCACCAGTAAAGTCAACATCACCAGAAAGTATTTGTGTAGTAGCACCATCAATACCCGTTGAAGAACGTGCAAGTGTAACAGGTGAATATGTTGTACCACCATCTCTACTCATTTCACCAATGATGTCTGTGTTTAGTGTGATAGTGGATGCACTCCCTACTTCTACTTTAGAAAATAAAATTGAATACAATCCAGCTTGAGTTAACACAGCAGAAAAATTTTGAACATTGTATGAGTTTGAACCACCTGTGCCTGGATAATAACCTTGTCCTCCGGTGGTTGCATAAGATATATGATGTCGTGTTGTATCCGAACTTGTATCCACAATTAACAAATAATCTTTAGTTGAATCAAAATTATAAGTAAGCCAATCTGAAACTACAGACCCTTGCCTTGGAACAGTAGTTCCACTAGTACCACCGAATAAAATTTCTGTAGGAGTAGTAGTTCCATTTGCAGTTGTTCCAGATCGTTCAACAATAGCAATATTGTCCAAATCACATTCTAGTGTGCCAACTGGCCCAGCAAGAGTAACCCTAATTTTGTCTCCATCAGTTGAATAATCACTACTTAATATAGGCATTCTATAAGAAATATTTTGTTGCCCAGACCAACTTGTAGAAAGAGTATTTGACCAAACACTAGTGCCATGATTGCCTTCATCAACCAATGCTTCAAGATGTCCTTTAGTTGGAGCAGTTGCCGGAGAGTCAACCGTAGTAAGGGCATCTGTTCCTTTTGTAATGAGGTCTATGTTTTTACTTCCATAGATATAGTAAATAATATCGTTAGTTGCTGGAGCAGTCCAACCACCAGAATGATTATCATATGCCTCATTCCCTGAACCAGTAGAACCAGCGCCTGTAAACTCATGCACTTCTAAATAATTTGATCCATCACCATTTGAATTATACGCTCCAAAATAATAAGAACCTGCTGGTACTAAAATTGGTTCAGAAAATGTAGCATTTTTAACAGATGCAGTTGTTGAAAGTGCTGATATATTACCCATATCAACTCTACCTAATATGTTACCATCACCTACCAATGAACCGACAGAACCTGTTGCACCCATCATTTCAAAATAATATGTTCCAGATGGAGAACCTTGTTTAGATAAGAATAAAGAAAATCCTGTGATAGTGTTAGCAGTTGCAAAGGTAATACATTGACCTGCCCTGAACCGATTTACGCCAGGAGAAGCACCAAGGGCTACTTCACCATTAATATTTTTATTCTCTTTACCATAACTTACAAGAAGCTCATAAGAGTTAGTGAAAGAATTTGAGGAGTATGTTTTACTGTTTATATAACCACCGTCTACAAGTTGTCCTGCCTCTGTAAAGTTTCCACCAGAACCTGCATTATTTTGAAAAGTTCCAAAAGGATTGTTGAGATAAATAACAGGTTGACTTCCTGTAGGTGTAGAACCATCAGTTCCAAAGTCAATCGCTTTCACACTTGCACCTGTGCCAGAAACAAACTTTTCTCTGTTTGCTTGAACACTTAAATCCAAAAAGTCAAGACCAAACCATAATTGTCCAAGCAAACCATTACTACCTATAACCATATCGCCATCAATAAGAGATATGGTTCCATTATTAAGAGTCTGTGTAACAACATTGGTTTCCAACACTCCATTCTTTACAATTTGTATTGTTTGTGTAGCGGTATTAACAGCAACTTGTATATGTATATTTCCTTCTGCTGCTAGAAATGTACTTGTAGAAGTAACTCCACCCAAATCAGCAGTACTAGCACTACCCACTTGAACTGATAATTTATTACTTGTCTCTCTTTTAATAGGATACATCACGTTTTGACTTGTAATTATAGTAACTGCTGTTCCATCAGCAATATTAGAAAAATTAACAATACAAGAAAATAAAAAATCTGGGCCATTGACCATTCCTATTGTATTGGTGTTTAAGCTAACATTATCATTAGTACCATCAAACTTAGTCATAGGAACATTAAACCCTTCACCGTCAACACTTGTCGCTACTGTGAAAGTATCATCCCAACCATTAACAAAATTTAATAGTGCAGTTGAGTGGTCAACACTTTGTAAGAAACTAAGATTTACAAGTGCTGCAATCAATCCATCAACGTCTGCCTGAGTTGCATCACCACCAGCATTTGTCAGTGCTGCACCATTCCATGTAGGCCATGTTCCAGAAGATACAAACTGTGATGCAGAAGTTACAGAATAGTCAACAGGAACATTTACAGTACCACTTAGAGCAACATAATAAACTAAGATATCCATTGCTGCACTTGGAGCAGATGTGAATGTCAATGTAGTTCCGCTTACCGTGAAATCTGTTCCCGGCACTTGTGCAATACCGTTAAGTGTAACGATAATACTTTGTGCAGATGAAACACTATTGACTAATGTTACTGGTGTAGTTGTT